>OBIK01000023.1_pt1 | contig 18219 bp, 19 predicted proteins | sample 1496171 | NCBI WGS metagenome assembly OBIK01 (sample SAMEA3367191, study PRJEB22510) | hydrothermal vent metagenome | biome: marine hydrothermal vent; material: sea water | place: Cayman Islands | collected 2012-01-19 | depth 2308 m | reverse complement strand
AAAGCTTTATATTCATTTTCTAAACCTTTTGTATTTAATAGTTTAAATGTTTTTTCAATGATTAATTGCTCTTTTAAGTTTGTTTCAAAAGTTTCATGACTTAATCCAGAGTTTTGAATGTAAGTATCATAAGCTTTACGGTCAAATTTACCTTCATTTTGAAATGCAGGGTATGATGCCAGTTTTGCTCCTGTCTCTTCATCTGTTACAATAATACCAAACTCATTGGCTAAGTTAAGAATTTTTGCTTGAGCTGCCATATTTCTGATAACTTGATCTTGTAGACCCATTTGTTTTGCTTGTGCCTCATCAAATTTACCTTGCATCATTTGGTTATATCTGCTAAAGAGGTTAGAGTATTCCATTTGAAACTTATCTTTTCTTAATTCTACATCACCTACTTTTCCTATACTACTACTACTTATTCCCATTGAGCCACCAACAGCTCCAGCGAGAATAAATGAAAGTGCAGCGATCCACATAACAACCACTGTAAACTTCTTGTTTCTTTGCATCCAACTTATCATACTTTGTTACCTTATTTAAAATTTGCATCATTTTAGTCTACTTGTGTTTAATTATTAATGAAATAATTGCTTTATAGAAGGTATATTCAAATTAAAAAGCTTTAGGGAAATGATGAAAAATAATAATACGCAGATTATAACAGATGATTTAAAGAATATTTGGCACCCTTGTACACAAATGAAAGACCATGAGACACTACCTCTTATCCCTATTAAGAGAGGTAAAGGGGTTTATTTATATGATTTTGATGATAAGTCTTATATCGATGCTATAAGCTCATGGTGGGTTAATATATTTGGTCATGTTAATGAACATATATCTTCAAAAATTAAAGAACAGCTTGACACTTTAGAGCATGTTTTGTTAGCTGGGTTTACACATAAACCAGCTGTCAACCTAGCTGAAAAACTTGTCAACTTGACACCTCTTGGTTTAGATAAAGTATTTTTTGCAGACAATGGTTCAAGTGCCGTAGAAGTGGCGTTGAAGATGAGTTTTCACTATCATAGAAACAGAGGAGAAAACAGACCACTTTTTCTTTCGTTGACAAACTCTTACCATGGTGAGACCATTGGGGCTTTGAGTGTGGGTGATGTTGAGCTTTACAAAGAGACTTATGCTCCATTATTAATCTCTTGTATTCAAACACCTGTACCAAAAGACCAAACTAAAGAGGCTGCTAGAGTTGCTATTGTTGGATTAGAAAAAATCTTAGAAGAGAGAGGAAAAGAGATTTCAGCACTTATTATAGAGCCGTTAGTCCAAGGAGCAGGGTACATGCACATGTATCATCCACTTTACATTACTTTGGCTAAACCTTTATGTGAAAAATATGGAGTACATTTAATAGCAGATGAGATTATGGTTGGTTTTGGAAGAACAGGAACCATGTTTGCTTGTGAACAAGCAAATGTTACCCCTGATTTTATGACCATCTCTAAAGGCTTAACAGGTGGGTATCTTCCCTTAGCCATTACCATGACAACATTAGATGTTTATAATGCCTTTTACTGTGACTATAATGAACATAAAGCATTTTTACATTCGCATTCATACACAGGTAATCCTTTGGCATGTACAGCAGCTCTTGCAACCATAGAACTTTTTGAAGCTTCAGATGTATTAGGCGAGAACAAAAAGAAGTCAGCTTATATTTTAGAGAAGCTTCAAAAGTTTAAGGAACTCTCTAATGTAAAAGAGATTAGACAAACTGGTATGATTGCTGCTGTTGAACTTCAAGGTTATACTCCTGAAGAACGTATTGGTTTAAAAGTTTATCAGTATGGTTTAGACAATGGGGTTCTTTTACGTCCTTTGGGTCATATTGTCTATTTTATGCCTCCTTACATCATAACTTATGAACAGATAGATAAAATGATAGATACAGCTTATGAAGCCATTAGAGGACTTTTATAATATGAGTATCATATATGAAAATGATTTACTAAGAGTAGAAATAGAAGAGAGTGAAATTCCTTGGTTAAAAGTTTTTACACAAGATGTCTATAAAGAATTTTCACAAACACCTCTTGAAGTGAAAGTTGAGATATTTAGAGTGTTAGATATTATCGAAAAAGAGATGTTAAGTTTTTATAAACCTAAGAAAATCAACATAGCCTCTTTTGGCAATTATGTTCCTCATGTACATTGGCACATCATGGCACGTTTTGAAGAAGATGCTTATTTCCCTGAACCGATGTGGGGGAATAAGCAAAGAGAAGGTTCTTATATCTTAGAAGAGTTTGAGCTATTTACAAAAAATATTAAAAAACTACTTAAATAGAAGTTTAAATATTTTTTTGATAATAGAATCTTTCTCTTTTTTCTTAATCTCTTTAGCTTTAGGAGTTTGAAGTAGATTAACATACTCCTTCGCCTCTTTGAGCTTTGTTGCTTCAAATTTAATTTGCATCTAAAATTCTCTCTATTTCATACATGGCATCTTCATTTTTAAGTCTAAATTTCACTTCGATTCTTCTTGAAGCATCTTTATCTTCTATTCCATTAATTTTAATAGCATCTAAGTAGGAGCGTCCAGAGGCAACCAACTTAGATTTGATATTATTTTTCTTGATATAGTCAATGGTTAGTAAGTGGTGCATAACAGCAAAAGCACGTTTTTGAGAGAGGTCTAAGTTATAAAGGTAAGAACCATCACTGTCTGAATGCCCTTCAATAATGATTTTGTCAATATGTGAAGCAATGTTTTTGTTACCAATGAGTGCAGAGATATACTCAATAAAGTTTGCTTCTAATTCTGCCTTTGAACCCTCTTTAAGTGTGGATGAACCTTTGTCAAACAAAATATTGGAAGCAAGTCTAAGAGAACCATTTTTTTTATCAATATTGATTTTATTTCCAAGTGATGCTTTAAGCTCAGCTATGACTTTTAACTTGATACCTGTAAGTGATTTAATTTTTGCTTTTTTTGCTTGTAGTTGAGCAAGTAAGTCATCGTATCGGGTCTTTTTATCTTCTACAGCTTTGAGTAGCTTTAATAGTTTCTCCTCATTAAGCTTCATTGCTTCATCTTTTTTTGTTAGTTCATTTGATAAAAGAATGACTTTGTTTTTATAGGAACTTAATTCTTGAGATGAACTGTTAATAGTATTGTTTTGCTCTTCTGTTAAGTTTTGTAATAAGATAATATGTTCAGAATAGTTGTCAATTTTTGTATTTTGAGCTAAAAGTAATTGATTGAGATTGGCGAGTTCTTCGCTTTTGAGTTTGAGTGAATTAGAAGATATGATAAGCTTATTTTGACTCTCTTCTAAACTTTTATTACGTTGTGCTAACAGATTTTTTAGTTTGGTGATTTCATCATTCTTTATCGCAATATGTTGAGACATATCAATAAGATTATCAGATTGTTCATCAAGTATATTCTCTTGTTCATTCATTACATTTTTTTGTACTTCAAGTTGAGTTCTTATAATTGTTGATTTAACAACAATCGCACCAATAAGTAAAATAAAAACAAAAAGTAGACCTGCCATAAGGTCTGCATACGATATCCAAAAGTTGGTTTCAGATGAGCTTGATTTTTTTTGAAACATGACTTATTTCACTATATGTTTAGAAATATTATTGTGATATTCTGTAATGGTGCGTTGTAAAATCTTATTTTGCTCTGAGGTACTATGGGCAAAGTTGGCAAGTTTCATTACGATATCTCCTACTTCATTGTCAATTTTTGTAAAGGTGAGATTTAGAGACTTTTCAAGTGTCGCATCAAATTTGGTTAATGTATTGTTAAGTGTGGCAGTTTTGTTTGTAAACTCTTGAATACTTTGTTCCATTTTTTCATGTGCTGTTAAAGCAGATTTTGAAGCTTCAATCTTCGCAATGGTATCTTTTAAATCAGTAGAGACCATTTTCATATGTTCTGTAATACTTGTAAAGTTTTTATTGGTTTCGTTAATGATGGTTTGAAAATTTTCTAAATGTTTTTCATTAAGCGTTTGAATAAATTCAAGGTTAAAAGTTTCCTTAAGTGCTTCTATCATTTTTTGGTCACGCATTTCATGTTGCATGTGTTCATGACGTTTAAGTTCACTCTCTGACCAAATATAAGAGGCATAAATATCATGTAACTGATGTGAATCTATGTCTACTTTTGAGAGACCTCGCTTTTCAAAAAAAGACCAAATAATAGAGAGAAATATACCATAAATAGAGGCATAAAAAGCTGTACCAATACCTGATAACAGAAGTGAAATTTCATGGTCTAATGAATCTGAATTGGCAGAAGAAAAGTCAGGCATTGAGAGGGCAATGGCTGTAAACGTACCTAATATACCAAGCATAGGAAAAAGTGAAGAAGCAATAGAGGCATAGTTGTCATTTCTAAATGTTTTGTAATAGTCTGAAATAAAATCTTCAATATTAATGGTTGATTTTGTTTCATCAAAAATAGTTAAAGAGTTATTTTTAATATTTTTTTGTAACTCTTTTTGTAAATTTACATACTCTCTACGCATTTTGCAAACAACAAAATTTGCATTGTGTCTGATAAAGAAAAGATAAGTTAAATAAATTCCTCCAATAATAAGAACAGAATGTAGGTTGACTTTTAAAGGGATAATATTAAAATATCCTAATAAAATACCAATAAAAAAAAGTGTTCCAAAGAGTGCTAAAAATAGATAGTTTATAAAACATGATTTATGGCTCTGTTCGTGGTTATTCATTTTGTTTCCTTTGTGGTATTGTTTTCTAGTTTCATTTTAGTCGTATTAAGCTCTTCTGGTTCATGTAAAACTTCCTTAACTAAGTAAAAAAAGCTTGGGTGAAGTGTATCAGCATAGGTTTTGACTATGGCTGTTTTATAGGTACTGTTGGTAAGAATGTTTGTGACAATTCCTACAGGGATTTGAGGCAGGAAGATGTTGTCTAGTCCAGAGGTTATAACTTTGTCACCAACTTTAATTTTAGACCATTTTGGTATGAAGTTTACTTCAATATTTTGAGAATCTATACCTTTGGCAATTCCTGGTGTTTTTTTATCTCCAATAAAAGTTGAAAATTGGCAAATAGGATTGGAGAGTAAAATTCCTTTAAGTGTATCGTTACTTTTAAGTGCAATTCCTGCTACAACATTTTTCTGTATAAGTCCATAAATTTTTTCTTCTTCTAGTTCTTCACTTTTTGTTAAATAGAGTTGAGAAAAATCATTAAGCTTGATGTATGATATCGTTTGAACACGTAAAATATTGTCAAAATTATTAAATCTTTTTTCATTGTATTGACTGAGTTGTTCTAGTTTTATGAGGTTTATTTTTTGTTGATAAAGATATTTTCTAAGTAAAAGGTTTTCTTCTTTTACTTTTTCTATTGATTGAGCTTGATTTAAATATTTTTCTTTAGCATTCTTAATGGAGTTTGAGAGTTCTAAATAACTTGTTTTGATGGGTAAAGTGAGCAGGGCAAAGTTATTTTGAAATTTTTCCTCTTTGTTAAAGAGGAAAATTATAAGAGAGATAAAGATGAAAAATAAAAATAGTCGGCTAGTCTTCATAAGCAGATTGTTGTAAAATATCTATCTCTTCTAGAGCTTTTCCTGTTCCTCTTGCAACAGCAAGAAGAGGCTCTTCAGCTACATAGACAGGTAGTTTAATTACATTTGACAGATATTTGTCAAGACCTCTAATTAAAGCACCACCACCAGTTAAAACAATTCCATTTTCAACGATATCACCAGCTAAGTCAGGAGGAGTTTGTTCTAGTACAAGTTTAAGTGCTTCTGCAATTTCCTTGATTGGTTCTTTCATTGCTTCACGCATATGCTCAGAGTTTATCTCAATGGAAGTCAATAGTCCAGCTACTTGGTCACGACCTTTAACTTGCATGACAAGTTCTTCTTCAAGTTGAATGGCTGTTCCAATTTTAATTTTCATCTCTTCAGCGACTCTGTCTCCAATAAGAAGGTTAAAGTTTTTCTTCATATAATCAATAATGGATTTATCCAGTTTGTCACCAGCTGTACGAATTGATTTTGAAAGTACAAGTCCACCCAGTGAGATGACTCCAATCTCTGTAGTACCTCCACCAATGTCAATGACCAAGTTTCCATTGGGGTCTTTTACTGGAATTCCTGAACCAATAGCCGCAGCCATAGGTTCTTCAATGAGGTGAACTTCTCTTGCTCCTGCAGACATTGCAGACTCTTTTACAGCTTTACGTTCTACTTGTGTTAGTCCAAAGGGAACACAAATAATAATTCTAGGAGAAAAAAGACCTTTTCTATTATGTACTTTTTCTATAAAGTATCTAATCATCATTTCAGTTACATTAAAGTCAGCAATAACACCATCTCTCATTGGACGAATGGCTTTAATATTGCCAGGTGTTTTACCTACCATATCTTTTGCTTCTTGTCCAACTGCTAGGATATGTTCTCTACCTCTTTTGTCATATTGAATGGCTACAACGGATGGTTCGTTGATACAAATCCCTTTTCCTTTTACTAAAACCAATGTATTGGCTGTTCCTAAATCTATTGCTAGATCATTTGAAAATATTCCTAATATCTTTTTAAACATTTTATCTCCCTCATATTTTGTTTCTTACGTTATGCTATTTTAGAATTTTTAATATAAAGAGGTTTTAGGCCCTCATTAATTACTTCTTCTGTTACCACTATTTCATACCCCTCAAGCTCTGGTAGTTCATACATTATATCTAATAGTGCTTCTTCCATGATTGAACGCAAGCCTCTTGCTCCAGTTTTTCGTTTAATTGCTTTTTGTGCAATGGCATTTAAGGCAGACTCTTCAAATGTTAAGATGGCATTGTCAATCTCAAAAAGTTTTTGGTATTGTTTGGTGACAGAGTTTTTAGGTTCGGTTAATATGCGTACCATTGACTCTAATGTAATCGGTTCTAGTGTTGCAGTTACATGTAATCGTCCAATAAGCTCTGGGATAATCCCAAACTGAACCAAATCGTCTGATTCAATTAAGTGCATAACATCTTCATTTTCTTTATTTGATCTTTTTGTTTGTCCAAAACCAAGTTGGTTTGCACCGAGTCTGCGTTGAATAATCTCTTCAACTCCATCAAATGCACCACCACAAATAAATAAGATGTTTTTTGTATCAATTTGTAAAAAATCTTGATTTGGATGTTTTCTTCCACCTTTTGGTGGAATATTGACTACAGAACCTTCTATGATTTTAAGTAAAGCTTGTTGTACCCCTTCTCCTGATACATCACGAGTAATAGAACGGTTTTCACCCATACGAGCAATTTTATCCATTTCATCAATAAATATAATACCACGTTCAGCTCTTTTAACATCATCTCCAGCTGCTTGAAGAAGTTTGGTTAAAATATTTTCAACATCTTCTCCAACATAACCTGCTTCAGTTAAATTGGTCGCATCTGAAATAGCAATAGGTACATCTAAAAACTTAGCAATGGTTTGAGCTAACAGGGTTTTACCCGACCCCGTAGGCCCAATGAGTAATATATTTGATTTCTCAATGTTTGTATCGTTATCTTGTGAATTTTTAAAGATTCTTTTGTAGTGATTATAAACAGCAACTGACAAGGTCTTTTTAGCTGACTCTTGACCAATAACATAGTCATTTAACATTTTATGAATCTCTTTTGGTATTAGTAATGTTTGGGGTTCACTATTTTCACTAAAATTCTCTTCTTCTCCAAAAAGAATTTTATGGGCAGAAGTGACACAATTAGAACAAACATACGCTCCGTTACCTGCAATAAATGGATTATTTTCTTTTTCACTTGTACCACAAAAGCTACACTCTTTTTTAGCCATTTTTTTATTTCCTTTTATATGGAATACCACGTTTTGATTGGGTGATAAACTCTACTAAATTTTTTATATGTTCTGAAGAACTTTCTACTTTTAAAAGCTCTGCTGTTTCTTGAAGTGCATTACTGCTTTCAAAAAGTTTTTTATAGGCTATTTTTAATTCATTAATATCTTCTCTTTTAAGGGTTCTTCTTAAGCCTGTTAAATTTAAACCTCTTAAGGTTGCTCTATTTCCTTCAGCCAAACAATAGGGAGGAATATCTTGGGTTAAAGCAGATGCTCCTCCAATCATAGCATAATCACCAATGTGTACAAATTGATGGATGGGGGTCAACCCACCAACAACAACATTGTTACCTAATTCAACGTGTCCAGCCAAGGTTGCACCATTGGCTAAGATACAGTTGTTACCCATGATTACATCATGACCTAAATGAACATAGCCCATCAGTAGGTTGTTGTTACCAATTTTAGTGATGCTTCCACCACCTTTTGTTCCAGGGTTGAGTAGGGTAAATTCACGAATTTTGTTATAATCACCGATGATCAGTTCTACCTCTTCACCATTAAATTTTAAATCTTGTGGGATAGAGCCTATAACTGCATGAGAAAAAATATGATTACCTATACCAATAGTTGTTTTACCAGCGATAATGACATGTGCATCTATGACGGTATCATCACCAATAATTGCTTCAGAAGATATGCTGACATAGGGTCCAATCTTTACATTGTTACCAATTTTTGCACCCTCTTCAATAATAGCTGTTTTATGTATGTTTGACAATCAAAATTCCTTACTTGTCTACTATCATGGCTTTAAGTATAGCTTCTGCTACTAACTTGTCATCAACATATGCTTTAGCATCAAGTTGCCAAACTGTACCTCTTTGTTTTATGACAGTTATGTTGTAAACAAGTTTGTCTCCTGGTATTACAGGTGCTCTGAACTTTGCTTTGTCAATACTCATAAAATAGACAACTTTATTATTCATAGCCTCTTGATCACCATCGCTTGAACTTTGAAATGCAAGTACGCCCCCAGCTTGAGCCATACCTTCAATAATCATTACACCAGGATAGATAGGATGATCGGGAAAGTGTCCTTGAAAAATTGGTTCAGAAATCGAAACATTTTTGTACCCTTCAATGCTCACACCTTTCTCAAGTTTTGTGACACGGTCAAGTAGTAAAAATGGATACCTATGAGGTAAAATTTTTTGGATTTCAACGACATCATATAGCATTGATTTAGCCTTTAGAGATTAATTTTAAATAGTTTATCTAAAAATAACTAAAATATTAAGAAATTTCTAACAGAACTTCTTTAACATCTTCATAAATATGGCTTTTATAGATAATTTCTACTTTTTGAGTAGGTATTGATTCTACAACCAAGATAGCAGATAAGTCATAATGATTATCTATTAATTGATTTCTAATTTTAAGTTCCTCCTCAAATGTAGGAGCGTTATAAATAAGTTCTTGAACAGTTAAATAGTTTTTGTTTGATAAGTTATTATAGGTTTTAAGCGTTATAAATTTGATTTCATCTCTGTTCATGTAATGTAACGCACCTATTTGTAAGTCAATTTTTCCTCTACTGTACTCATTTCGTATGGTTGACAAAGGTAAAAAGTGTGCTGGAACAGTTTGTTTTTTAATACGTAAATGTCCATGTATCTGTCGCCAATTTAAAAAACGTTCTTTGACTATTTTGTAAACTTTGTTGTCATCTTCTAAAGCCCAACGTTTCTCATACAGTTCAATTCTAGCTTCAATGGATTCTGGTTGAATCTGTTGAGAAATCGGAGAAAAGAGTTCATCTGCTAGTTTCTTTTGTTGGTCACGTTGAATGTTAAGTGCAAAAAGACAACCACAATAGTCTTGACGATAAAGTGCATCTTCTTTTGCCATGATGTTCTGTTCCTGTGTCCCTGAAGCTTTACGGTAGTCAGGTGCTACAAACTCTATGTCAAATTTCTTTGCCAAAGCATCACCAGCATATTTGAGTTGTTCAAGAGATTTTTTTGGAGAAGTAAGCAGCGTAGAGGTAAATGTTTTTTCTCCACGTCTAGCAGCTTCTTGTGCTGTTACTTCAAAACGTCTGTCAAAACAGATGGCACATCTCTCACCCTTTTCGGGTTCATTTTCAAAACCACGAACAAGTTTCAACCAGTTGTCAACATCATACGCACCTTCAAGCAGTTCAATCCCCAACATCTTACATGAACGCTTAACGTCAAGCAGACGTAGTTGATATTCAGAATAAGGGTGAATGTTTGGGTCATAAAAATACCCAACAAGTTTTTCCTCTGGGTACTCTTTTTGTAGCTTTTGTAAAAAATAATGGCTGTCAACGGCACAGCAGATATGTACTAAAATGGAGGTTTCCTTCTTTAAAGATTATTTTTATTTGTAAAGATTTTTTAGCTAAATTAGTTTCTTTTAGTATTTGAAAGTTGAAGAATATCTGGGTTAGGATGATAAATAGGTGTCTCTTCTAAAGGTTTAATTCTTTTTCCATTAAGCTCATCTAAAATTCGTAACAGTTTTTTTTCTGTTTCAAAAGAGAGATTTCCTTCACTTATATAGGCTATGATACGCTCAGCATACTCTTTTTTTGCCATTAATTCATCATGCTTTTCTTGTTTTTTTAGCTCTATTTCAGCCAATTGTTTTTGATGTTTTAAGTAGATAAATATCAGTAAGAAAACTAAAAGTGCTAAAATAATTAATGTTGCATTGTCTTTATTTTTACTTTCATCTTTAGATTCGACATTTAACATGGCGAGTTTATGATTGAGTTGATTTTCTAATTTTTTTAGTTCAATTTTTGTTTCATACTCTTTATCATGCATTTTAATTTCACCATAAATTTCTAACTGATCCAAATTACGTGCATTGTCTAATGCTTGAAGTTCTACTTCATGCGTATTGTTGACTTTATTGATAGCAAGATTATTGTAGGTCTCTTTGTTCTGTTGTGGTTGCTCAATTATTTTTTTAAAAGCTTCACTGGGTGTATTACTACTTGAAAAAGCAGAGAAAACAATGTATCCAACTATGGCTGATAAACAGACTAAAAGTAACTCTCTCATTTTCTCTCCTTTCCTGATGAAAACAGTAGTTAATATATAAAAATAATTTACAACAAAACAACTTAATTCAAATTGAATTTGTTAGCATATATTATATCATTTTTTTTTGAATTTGTAGTATTAATTTTCACATTTGTTTACTCTTTAAAGCTTTTACCACATTTTTAGAACTTCCATGGGCTAAATATGCTTTTAATTCTTTAGCTTTATTTTTAAAAATACTTCTATCCGTTTGCTTATATTCTGCTAATAACTTTTCAATGGTTACATTTTCTTGCAGTAGTTCATTGTGTAAAGTTGTGTTGTTGTGCTTTGTTAAGATAATGTTAGCCAAGCCAACTTGGGTAATGCCTAAAATTTTTGTACCGATGAAAAAATCTATCTTCTTAGCAATGTAAGTTAGTGTAAAGGGTGTACCAATAAGCGCAGCTTCTAAGGTGGCTGTACCTGAACAGATAAAAGCAAATTCTGATTTAGCTAAAGCCATGTGTGTTTCTCTTTCTATTGTAAAGTCAGAAATGTCTCCATATAGGTTTTTAATTTTTTCATCTGAAAAAGTATGGGGAATAATTAAAAGGGCTTTTTTATGAGAAAGTTGTTTTCTCACTTCTTTAAATATAGGCAGAAGTTTAGAAATTTCACTTTTCCTACTACCAGGCATAAAAGCAATGTACTCTTTTTTTGCTTTTTGGTTAATCTTTATTTCATCGAGTAAGGGGTGACCCACATACTCAGCTTTTGACTGATAGTAGTCTATTTCAAAAGGTAAGATTCCTAAAAGTTTGTCACAATATTTTTCTAATTTAATGGAACGTTTTGGACGACTTGCCCAGATTTGAGGTAAAATGTAGTAGATAATCTCTTTGTTAGGATAAGCTTTTTTGAGTTTTTTTGCCAAAGGCAAATTAAACCCTGAGGAGTCCATGAGTAAGATTTTATCGACATCTTTGGCTAAGGCTACCATTTCATCTGCTACCTTGAAAAACCATCTTAACTTTTTGATGGCATCAACGACACCCATGATTGCTACTTCAGAGATGTCATAGAGAGGATTTCCTAAGGATTTGTCAAAGATACCAAAAAGTTCTACATTTTGAGTATGCTTTAGTACCTCTTTCAAGTGAAGATTTGAAGAGGGTTCAAGGGCAGATATTAATATCTTCATTTACTTAGCCAAGTTTAAGACCTACAACAAATCCAGCCAATGCTCCAACACCAGACTGGAAACTTGTTATGCGTTCTTTAACTGAAGCAACTAAATAGTCGAAATATTTCATACCATTTGAGATGCTCTCTTCTAAAACTTTGTCATTGATTGTAAAAATACCTTGGGATTCCATATAAAAAGTGGCAATAAGTGCAAAGCCTAAAATAAACAGTACCATTTTAAAACTCTTTTTTATAAAAAATCCTACTGCCAAACCAATAACAAAGCTAGAACCCATTTCTAGGTAGGGAAGTGGAGAATCAACGGAGATATTATTTTCCATAGGAATGTCTCTATAATAAGTATCTTGCCCCATTTTCTCCATGCCACCAGCAGGGTTAAAGTTACTGCCTTGGTTTAGTTTTTCCATGTATTCTTGTTCATTCATGATTTCCCTTTTTATTTTATTTGTAATTTTACTTTAAGACAGTGTACTAATTGTTTCCAATAAGTTCTGAACATAAATCAAAACGATTGTGTGTCATTAAATGTATCTTTGGATGAAGCCGTAGTATTCCATCAAAAATCTCTTTTGAAATGTTAAATCCAACTTCTTGCTCTTTTTCTGCTCCGTCCATGGCTGCTAAATTCATCTCATCAATAATGTTTTTAGGTACAGTAATGCCTGGAACTTTGTCAGAGATGAAGTTTGCTGTTCTAGCACGTACCACAGGAAATTGTCCTAAAATTAGTTCAGCATTTTTAGCTGTGTCACGGACACTTTCATGTTTTGCTTCTTCAAAAATTTCAAGTAATTCTTTGGCATTGTCTAAGTCATAAACAGGTTGAGTGATAATCCCTCTTGCTCCATAGTTAAGCTTTTTTAGCATACCTTTTTTGATGCGTTTCATCTTTTTAGAATAAGCATTAGAAACGGCAAAAGGGTAAATAGGATTTGGTTTTGGGTTTAGCTCTTTATTGGAGTAGGAAAAACCATTGTTGAGTTTGTATATAATACTTAAGAGCAGTGTAGAGTCACGCTCTAAAACTCCTTTTACTTTTGGTTGGTCAGAGTATTTAGCAGGGTCCCCTGTAAGGGCTAAAACACACCGTAAATCAAAATCATTAGCCCCTAGTAGAGTAGATTGTAAAGAGAGTTTGTTTTTGTCCCTCATACTCATGGTAGCGATAACAGGTTTGCTAAAAGCTTGTTGTACTTGAATGGCAGAGAGAATACCTGACATTTTGAGTTTAGCAAGAGGATTGTCCGTTACAGAAAAACCTGCTACTTTTTCATGCAGTTTAAGTTCTTTTATCTTTTCAATGGTGGGTTTAATGGAGGCACCATGTGGAGGAGTGATTTCTACAGTTATAAAGGGTTTTTTACTATGAAGTTGCTTACAGAAATTTTCAAACATATATTTTATTTTAATCCTAACATCTAATTGGCTATAATTCTACCAAAAAATAACCTAGAGGTAATATAAATAGATGAAATTAGCAGTATTTGATTTTGATTCGACATTAATGGACGGAGAAACCATTGACTTTTTTGCTGAGGAGCTTGGATTTAAAGATGAAGTTGTAGCCATTACCAAAAGAGCCATGGCTGGAGAGTTAGACTTTTATGCTTCACTGGTTGAACGGGTAGCATTGCTTAAAGGTTTAGCTCATCAAAGAGTAGAAGAAATTTGTAAAACATTACCCATGATGAATGGGGCAGAGGAAGTTGTAACTGGGCTTAAAGAGCGTGGATACACCGTGGTTTGTTTCTCTGGTGGCTTTAGAGATGCAACCAAACCTGCTTGTGAAAAGTTGGGAATATCTGCTGATTTTTCTAACTTTTTACATGCAAAAGATGGTGTTTTAACAGGTGCAGTTGGTGGAGAGATGATGTACTCAGATGCCAAAGGTGACATGATTGTTCGTTTACAAAATTTACTTGGCATCTCACGCGAAAACACATTGGTTGTTGGTGATGGGGCGAATGATTTAAGCATGTTTGCACATGCAGACAGACGTGTGGCATTTTGTGCTAAGCCCATTCTTCGAGAAGCAGCAACAGATTGCATAGAGGTAAAAGATTTACGAGAAATTTTAAAAATTGTGTAGGGTCGGTAACACCGACCACTTTTTTATAAAGAATACTAATAACTATAGAATAGATTTAAATAAATTAATATAGGATTTTAAAGCATGGACATTATTCAAGCGATTATAATAGGAATTATAGAAGGATTTACAGAGTTTTTACCTATTTCTTCAACAGGTCACATGATTGTGGCATCAGAATTTTTGGGCATAGAGCAGACAGCTGTTGTTAAAGCGTATGAAGTAATTATTCAGTTTGCAGCCATTTTGGCTGTGATGTTACTCTATAGAGATAAGATTAATCTTAAAGAGATTGACCTTTGGACAAAGTTAATGGCAGCATTTTTGCCTTTGGCAATTATTGGATTTCTACTCAAAGACTGGGTAAAAGAGATTTTTGTCATAGAAACAGTGGCGTGGATGTTTATTGTAGGTGGAATTATTTTCATCATAGTAGAATATTTTCACGAAGATGAAAAAAAAGAGTCAAAAGAAGTTGAAGATGTGACGTGGTTTCAAGCCATGGCTATTGGTTTTGGGCAAGTACTCTCTTTAGTGCCTGGAACATCTAGGGCAGGGGCTACGATTATTGCTGGTATGCTTTCAGGGGTTAACCGTAAAGCCTCTACTGAGTTTTCTTTTTTATTGGCTATTCCTGTTATGACGGCTGTATCTGGCTATGACTTGTTAAAGCATTATCAAGATTTTGCTGGTGCTGATATGACTGCATTTATGGTTGGTTTTGTGGTTGCCTTTGTTGTGGCATATATCACCATAAAACTTTTTATTGTTTTTTTGCAACGATTTACATTTGTTGCATTTGGTATCTACAGAATAGTTTTTGGGATTATTTTGTTGATGATTTTATAAAAGTTGTCTTCAGCAGACAGCTCGTGCGACTGGTCGCATATAATTTTGCAAGGTAAAAAATTTGACATTTAATGAATTTAAGTTTCATAAAGACCTCTTAAAAGGGGTAAAGATAGCTGGTTTTAAAGAACCAAGTCCTATTCAAGAGATGGTAATTCCCATCATTGAAAAGGGTGAAGATTTGGTGGGACAAGCCCACACAGGAACAGGTAAAACAGCAGCATTTGGTTTACCTCTTATGGACAAAATAGCTAAAAAAGAGATTGAACGTGCTTTGGTTATTACGCCTACACGTGAACTGGCAACACAGGTTTCAGATGAGCTTTATCATCTGGGACGTTTTTGTGGCATACGTACCATTACTGTTTACGGTGGAGTTGGCTATGGTCGACAAATTGCACTCATAAACAAAGGAGTACAAGTTATCGTAGCAACGCCTGGACGGCTTAAAGACCTTTATAAAAAAGGTAAAATTGACAACTTTAATCCTGAGATTATTGTACTTGATGAAGCAGATGAAATGCTTGATATGGGTTTTTTAGAAGAGATTAAAGAGATCTTTGAATACATTCCTCAAAACAGACAAACGTTACTTTTTTCAGCAACCATGCCAGAGCCTATTAAGGAACTTTCAAAAGAAATCCTAACCAATCCCCAGTTTGTTTCAGTAGTTGGAGAAGATGATAGTGTGACCAATAATATTATTGAACAAGAGTATTATGTCATTGAAGAGTCTCAAAGAGATGCGGCCATAGTAAGACTTCTTGAGAGTGAAGATACAAATAAATGTATTATCTTTTGTCGTATGAAACGTGAAGTTGACAGATTGACAGAACATTTACAAGCCATGGGCTTTTTAGCAGAAGGGCTACATGGAGATTTAGAACAAACAGACAGAGAACGTATTGTAAAATCTTATCGTCGTGGTGAATCAAAAATTATGGTGGCAACCGATGTTGCTTCAAGAGGCTTAGATGTTAAAAATGTTTCTCATGTTTTTAACTTTCATATTCCTTTTGACCCACAATCTTATGTGCATCGAATTGGGCGAACAGGTCGTGCTGGTAAAGCAGGAAAAGCCATTACTTTGGTCTCAACAGAAGAGTTTAAAGAGCTGCAACGGATTCAAAAAGAAGTAGGGGCCCAGATGAAACTTGCGACGCTCTCTTTGGAAGGCACTAGTGGTGAAGAGATAGTCGATTTCTTAACATTGCAAAATAGGGTAAAAGAAGTAGAAATTCTTGATGAGGCTATAGATTTTATAGATAGCATGGAAGAGATGGATTATCATGAATTTGTTGAGCGTGTTGTGAGTTTACTGATGAAAGAAAAATCAAGCAGTGAAAATAAAATAGGTTTTGATGAAAATACTGTAAATTCTATGATTGATGACTATCAGAGTGAACAAAAAGTAGCACGTAAGAATAACCGTAAAAAAAAGAGACAATAAATTAGCATTTTCAAGTAAAATTAGCCTAAAATATCCCATAAAATTTAACAAAAAAGGGTTTTCATGGCTGATGAAGTTAATTATATTGGTGAAGCTTTTAAGTTTATGCTACTTGGGATGGGGGTTGTATTTTTATTCCTTTTCATTCTTGTAAAAGTTGTTGAAATTCAAGCTAAACTCATTGCAAAGTATTTTCCAGAAGATACTTCCAAAACTCCTGCACCTAAAGCAGGTAATTCAGCTGATGAAGAGCAACGAAAAGTTGCTGCTATCATCGCGGCTGTAACAGAATTCCGTAACAATAAATCATAAAAACGAAGGTATAAAATGGCAAAAAAATATATTGATGTGATGGACACCACCTTCAGAGATGGATTTCAATCTGTCTTTGGTGGGCGTGTTCTCATGGACGACTTTTTTCCAGCAGTTGAAGCTGCTAAAAATGCAGGTATAAATCACTTTGAATTTGGTGGAGGGGCTAGATTTCAAAGTCTATATTTCTATTTACAAGAAGATGCATTTGAAATGATGGACAGATTTAGAGAAATCGTAGGTCCAGAAGCAAACCTTCAGACACTTTCACGTGGGATTAATACCGTAATGCTTGAGACAGGTTCTCGTGAAATGATTGATTTACATGCAAAGTTATTTAAAAAGCATGGAACAACTACCATTAGAAACTTTGATGCACTCAATGATGTAGACAATTTAGCCTATTCTGCATCGTGTATTAAAAAGCATGGCTTAAATCATGAAGCTGTTATTACCATGATGGATTTACCACCAGGTTGTGCAGGTGCTCATGATGTAGCATTTTATGAAAAAACATTGCGTAATATGTTAGAGGCTGGAATGGAGTTTGATTCTTTATGTTTCAAAGATGCCTCAGGAACAGCAAACCCTAAAAAAGTTTATGAAACCATTGCAATGGCAAGAAAACTTTTAGGTGAAGAGGTGCATTTAAGACTTCATACGCATGAAACAGCTGGTGTTTCGGTTGCTTCTTATTTAGCAGCACTTGAAGCTGGTGCAAATGGTATTGATATGGCAGCCGCACCTGTGAGTGGTGGTACTTCTCAACCAGATATCTTAACCATGCTTCATGCTACTAAAGGCACGAACTATAACCTTGGTGATTTAAAACTTGATAAAATTCTTAAATATGAAGAGCGTTTAAAAGAGTGTTTGGCTGAATATATGATTCCACCAGAAGCAACACAGGTTTCACCTCTTATTCCTTTCTCTCCAATGCCAGGTGGTGCGTTAACAGCAAACACTCAAATGATGAGAGATGCTGGAAACTTAGATAAGTTTGATGAAGTAATTGCTGAAATGAAAGAGGTGGTTGAAAAAGGTGGTTATGGTACATCTGTAACCCCTGTTTCTCAGTTTTATTGGCAACAAGCTTACGCAAACGTTATGTTTGGTAAATGGAAACAAATTGCCCCTGGTTATGGTCGTATGGTACTGGGTTATTTTGGTAAGACACCAGTTGCTCCAGATGCACAAATAGTAGCACTTGCAAGTGAAAAATTAAATCTTGAAGCGACCAGTGAAAACCCTTTAGATTTAGCTGATAAAGTAGAAGAAAAATCTATAGCGTATTGGACAAAAGTTTTAGAAGAAGAGGGATTAGAAACTTCTGAAGAAAATATATTCATAGCAGCAGCATGTGATCAAAAAGGTATTGCGTTTTTAAAGGGTGAAGGTCCTTTAATGATTAGAAAAGGTAAAAATAATCAAAATTGTG
>OBIK01000022.1_pt1 | contig 18451 bp, 14 predicted proteins | sample 1496171 | NCBI WGS metagenome assembly OBIK01 (sample SAMEA3367191, study PRJEB22510) | hydrothermal vent metagenome | biome: marine hydrothermal vent; material: sea water | place: Cayman Islands | collected 2012-01-19 | depth 2308 m | reverse complement strand
CTAAAAAAAGAGCAGGAAACAAGAAAAAGGCTAGATAATGGCAAAGTTACTTTTCTCTACTTGGCAAGGTGAGCTTATCGACAATCGTGATAAGTCGCCTGATGAGTGGAGTGAGTCGGGGTTTAAACTGCCCGAAACTTACCATGGAGAGCGAGACTCAAAAGCGTTTATTGGTTGGGATGGTGTTGCCATTTTTGACCATGATATCGACGCTGTTGAGTTGGCGAACCAGTATGCTGCACAGTACCAAGAGTACTCTGAGGCGTGTGGTCGTTGTGCACCTGGTAAGTGGGGTGGTAAAATTCTATATGACTTACTCGACAAGATAGCACGGGGTGAGGGAAGTCATGACGATATTACACATTTAAAGGAGATTGGTCAGACCATGATGGTCACCTCTAAGTGTGAAATTGGTAAGACTGTACCTAAACCTATTTTAGATTTAATGGAGCATTACAAAGAGCAGTTTGATATCTGTATTGATGGGCAAATCGCATCAAAGCACTATAGAGGTGATACCTCATATATTGCAAAAATAACAGCTCCATGTACCGATTTGTGTCCATCTCATGTTGACATTCCTGCTTATATTGAGGGTGTACGTGATATGGTATTTACCGATTCATTGGCTGCAACTAGACAAACCATGCCATTGGCACATACTTGTGGACGTGTCTGTCCACACCCTTGTGAAGATGCGTGTAGACGTGCCAATCTTGATGAGCCTATTTCGATTATGGAGCTTAAGAGATTGGGGGCTGATTATGAGACTGACCACGGGTTAGATTGGTTACATCCCTATGAGCCTGAACCTGTTAAAAATGATGGTAAAAAAGTAGCTGTTATTGGTGCAGGACCTGCTGGTCTTACTGTGGCGTATTATTTGGGTCTTCAAGGGATTCAAGTGGATATTTTTGAAGAGCTACCTGTAAATGGTGGTGAAGTTGCCGTGGGTGTTCCTGAGTATAGAATGCCTATTGACAAGTACAATAAAGATATTGATTTGGTGCTTGAACTTCCTTCTGTAAGTATCACTAATAACCATAGAGTAGATGATGAACGTTTAAAAGAGATAGAAGCTGAGTATGATGTGACTTTCCTTGGATTTGGTACGCGTCTCTCTAAGAAAATAAGAGCTAACAATGAGAATCCAAAAATGGGTGGTTATTGGGGTGCTATTGATATGCTTGACAAGGTAAACTTGTGGCATAAGTATGGCATTGGAAGTCCTGCTTCAAATGAGCTAAAAGGCAAAACTGTAGTTTGTGTTGGTGGTGGATTTACCTCTATGGATGTTGTTAGATGTTCTATTCGTGAGGGTGCAGAGCGTGTGGTTATGATTTATCGTAGAGATGAGAAGACCATTATTCGAAATACCACTTATGAAGAGTATCATGAGGCAGTTGAAGAGGGTGTTGAGTTTATCTTCCACTCTGCTATCGAAGAGATTTATGATGATGGTGAAAAAATCACTAATCTGAAAATGAATAAGTTTGATTTGGTTCCTGACCCTAATGGTGGACGAGCTCAACTGGTAAAACAAGAAGATGGTGACTTTGAGATTGCAGCTGATTATCTAATCCCTGCTGTCTCACAAGCTGCTGATTTGCAACTTCTACCAAAAGAGTGGGATATGAAGCTTACCTCTTGGGGGACAATCTTGACCAATGGTAAAGATTACATGACCTCTAAAGAGGGTGTTTTTGCAGGTGGAGATTGTGAGTATGGTCCTATGACTATTGTTCATGCAGTTAAACAAGCAAGACGAGCAGCTTCTGTAATTGGGCGTTATCTTTATAATGGTGGAGAGATTACTCTAACAGATGATGAGATAATGGAAGACCACCTAGAGAGACTCAAAGTTTATAACAAAAAAGAGGTTATCACAGGTTGGATGCCAGGAATTCCTCGACAAGAGAGTGAAAAACTGGGTGTTGATGAGCGAAAATATACGCAACGAGAAGTTAACCTTGGATTTACGGGTGAAGAGGCGATAGCAGAAGCAGAGCGATGTATGCGATGTTACTATATATCAATGGTGGCAGTGTGATGAGTAGTATTAGAAATTTAGAGCCTAAGGCTATAAACGTAACAATAGATGGAAAAGAGTGTTCAGCTTTTTTTGGTCAGACTATTTTAGAGGTTGCTAGAGAGAATGATGTTTATATTCCAACAATGTGTTATCTTAGCAAGGTAAAACCTATTGCGTCATGTCGTATGTGTATTGTTGATGTTGAGGGTGTTGAGGGTGTTGTTCTGTCGTGTCAAGAGAAAGTGACCGATGGAGCAGTAATTCATACTCAAAATAGTGAATTAAACAAAGAGCGTCAAAACATTATGAAACTCTATAATGTAAATCACCCTTTAGAGTGTGGTGTATGTGATAAGAGTGGAGAGTGTGATTTGCAAAACAAGACTTTGGAGTTTGGTGTAAGTGGTCAAAACTTTACTACCAAAGATATTCATCGTCCTGTTGAGCATTGGGGTGCTGTCTCTTATGACCCTGCTTTATGTATTATGTGTGAGAAGTGTGTTCGTGTCTCTGTAGAGATTACAGGAGATGAAGCACTCAAAGTTAAGTTTGGTGGATATGGTTCAACGATTGAAAATGTTGACATAGAAGCCAATCATAAAACATTGGGTGAAGCAGCAGCTGTTTGTCCTGTTGGGGCATTGGTTGATACAAACTTTAAATACACAGCAAACGCGTGGGAGCTTACTCAAATCCCATCATCTTGTCCACACTGTGGGGCAGGTCATGATGTGACTTATGAGGTACGACATGGTAAAGTTTATCGTGTTAGTAACCATGCTGAGTTCTCAACTCTTTGTAGTGCGAGTCGTTATGGGTTTGATTTTGACAATAAAAATGTTACTAAAGATAAAAAAGCCTTTGATGATGCTATTAATGCATTTAGAAGTGCTAAGAGTATTCTGTTTTCTAATGAGATTTCAAATGAAGAGGCACATATTCTTCAAAAACTCAAAGAGCAAAATGGTTACAAGCTTATCTCTAATGAAGCTAGAGCTTATCAGAAGTTTATGAGTGCATATGGTTCTATTACGGGGAAATCTCTCTATAGTGGAACGCTTGAAAAGATTAGTAAATCAAGAGCAGTTATTGTGATGGGAATGCGTCTAAATGATGATGCACCAATTGTCAAGTATCATGTCAATATGGCAAGTAAGTGGCAAAGAGCAAGAGTTGTCTATATGCATCCTATGGAAGATAGTTCAATTCAAAATATCGTGACACAGTTTATGCCGTATGATGTAGGTAGTGAAGAGAGTGCAATTGCTCTTTTAGTTACTCTACTACTAAAAGATGTTGAGGTCTCTGCTGAGATTAAGACTCTTTTAGATGGCTTTGATATAGAGAGACTCTTAGATGAGTCTAGTATCACAAGTGAACAGTTAGAGATACTTCGTAAGTCACTAATTAGAAAAGTGGGTCTCTCAATGGTCGTGGGTGCTGATTTATATGCTCACCCAAGAGCTGAGAATATTGCCAAGATGGTAGCACTTCTTGAAAAGTATGCAGGATTTAATGTGATGTGTATCCCACCTGCTGGAAATGCGATGGGTATCTCACAAATCTGTGACCTTGATGATGAGGCAGAGGGGAAAACAGTTGGATATAACGTCCAAGCTGATTTCACGCTCTGTGCATTTGGTGAGGGTGATTTGGATATGCCATCGTTTATTCAGCAAGAGGGTACGCTTCTTTCCTATGAGAGACGTGTTGTTCCTATGAATGTAGTTTTAGAGTATGGTGGATATGTTTTAAATGATATCGCCAATGCACTTGAGTTAGAGAGTGAGTATACGATTGATTATACAAAAGAGTTACCAGTAGCAAAAGGGTTTAAATCTGTTGAGTTTGATAGTTTACCAAACTCATATGATGCTACAGGGAATGAGAATAGAGGTTATATTTTATATGAGGTTGCAGTTGAAGTTAATGAGTCGATAGAGAATCCTAAAGAGAGTGAAAAGTTAGAGGGTGCGATTATATATAACTGTAATCCACAAGAACACTTCTCAGCTCTTACAGGAGAGTCTAGGAACTTGATGACAGAGGCGAACCTTTTGGGTTCACAAGCATTTGCAGATGAGGCTGGTTTAAGTGATGGTGATAGCGTTACTTTTATGGTTGATGATGTAAGGTGTGAAAGAGTATTTAATATTGATACATCTCTAAAGGGAAGAATTGCCCTTAATCCAACATTTGATATGGGATTAAGTACGGCATTGATATCCTCTTATAGATTTAATAGATTAAAAAAAGTAGGTAGCTAATATGAGTGAAATTCAAACAGTAGAAGAGATGATTAGCATAAAAATTGATGGTAAAGAGTACAAGGCAAAAGAGGGTGAATATATCCTTAATGCTGCTCGTGCCAATGATATTTTTATCCCTGCTATCTGTTACCTTACAAGATGTTCACCGACATTAGCTTGTCGTATATGTCTTGTTGAGGCAGATGGAAAGCAGGTGTATGCTTGTAATGCCAAGGTAAAAAAGGGCATGGAAATCACAGTAGATACACCAAACATTCTCGAAGAGCGTAAAGCTATCATGGAAGTTTACGATGTCAATCACCCACTTCAATGTGGTGTCTGTGATAAGAGTGGTGAGTGTGAGTTACAGAACTATACCCTAGAGATGGGTATTGATTCTCAAACTTATAGTATTGCTGATACCAAACGAGAGACGAAAAACTGGAGTTCAGTTCTTCACTATGATGCAGGTTTATGTATCGTATGTGAGAGATGTACCACGGTTTGTAAAGATATGATTGGTGATGCTGCGATTAAAACAGCTAAAAGAGGTGGTGACGCACTAAGTAAGGATTTAAAGGCTGAGATGCCAAAAGATGCTTATGCGATGTGGAACAAACTTCAAAAATCAGTGATCGCTCCAAGTAATGGAACAGATTTTACGGACTGTTCTGATTGTGGTGAGTGTGCAGCTGTCTGTCCTGTTGGTGCTTTGGTAAGTAGAGATTTTGTCTATACATCAAACGCTTGGGATTTAAAAAGAATACCTGCAACGTGTGCTCATTGTAGTAGTGGATGTCAAATCTATTATGAAACCAAACCTACTTCTATTGCAAATAGAGATGAAAAAATCTTCCGTGTGACCAATGAGTGGAACTATGTTTCTCTTTGTGGAGCAGGGCGATATGGTTATGACTTTGAGAATAGAGTTGAAGGTAAAGATGAAGTGGCATTTGCCAAAGCAGTTGAAGCTTTTAACAAAGCAAAAGTGATTAATTTTAACTCTACTATTACCAATGAAGAGGCGATGATGCTTCAGAGTTTAAAAGAGAGAAAAGGGATTAAGCTTATCAACCGTGAGGCTAGAGCGTTCCAAAGATTTTTGAGTTTTTACTCTGATGCTTCTGGAAATTCACTATATACTACTGATTTCAAAGAGATTATGACTACTGATTTTGTTATGTCTGTTGGTTCGTCTCTTAGAAATGATAACCCAAATGCACGATACGCCTTTAACAATGTTCAGAAGATGAACAAGGGTGCAGGTTTATATTTTCACCCTGTTGGAGATACATTAGTTCCTACTTTTGGTAAAACAGTTGAGACATTTGCTCACAAAGTTGGACATGAAGAGGCAGCATTGTTGTTTATAATTAAACTCTTTGCTGATGCAGATAAACTTCCAAGCTCTGTAAAAGAGCAACTAGATACTGATTTTGTAGAGCTTCTTGGTGGTGATAGTGCGGCGTTTGAAAAAGGCTTTGATAAGATGATGAAGAAAAAAGAGTCTTTTTCACTTATGATAGGTGAGGATTTATACTTCCATAAAAAAGCTGAAAATCTTGCTAAGTTAATTGCAGTACTTGAAGCTTCATCAGATGTTAAAGTGGCGATGATTCCACCAAAAACCAACTCATTGGGTGTTGCACTTATCTGTGACCTTGATGATGAGGCAAATGGATATACTATCGGTTACAATGAATCTGGTGACTTTAGACTCTCTGCTCTTGGTGATGGTGATTTAGATATTCCTGCTATGAACCAACAAGAGGGAACTTTGACCAATATGCACAAAAGGGTAACACCAACTAACGCAGCATTGGAGTACAAAGGGTATGAGCTTAATGATATCATGAGAGAGGTGGCAGCTGCTCCAAAAGAGACAATTAATTGGACAGTACATCTTCCTGTTGACAAAGGGTTCAAAGCTGTAGAGTTTGATTCACTTCCAAATGGATATACCAATGATGGAAGAGAGAACAGAGGATACACACTAACAGCAACAAGTAAAGAGGTTGATGAAGTATCTGTGGATAAGTTTGAAGAGAGTATTGCTCTTGAGGGTGATATTGCGTATAGATGTAATCCACAAAGACAGTTCAATGACTTCTCTGATAAAGCACATGAGATATTTGAAGCGTTTGCTCTTTATGCTAGTCCTGCTCGTGCAGAGGCGTTGGGTAAAAAAGTGGAAGTTGAGTTTGAAAATGGCTCGTTGACACTTGATGTGGTAGTTGATGATAGGATGGAGGGTGACATTGTTGCCATTCCTGATTTTAAAAGTGCTAAAAATGTCTATGAACTCTTTGGTGAGTCGAGATATCAAACAGTAACAATTAAGGAGGTATAAAAATGGATGCAACAGTATTACCAGAAGTAACGGCTGCTGGTGTCATAATCAAAGCAGTTTTGATTTTGGCAGTTATTGCAGCACTTGCAGGATTTGGTACTTATATTGAGAGAAAGATACTTGCATTTATGCAAAGAAGGTATGGTCCAATGCACGTAGGTCCTCATGGACTTTTACAACTGGCAGCTGATGGTATTAAACTCTTTACAAAAGAGGATATTATCCCTCAACATGCCAATAAGTTTATATTTGCTATAGCTCCTGTGATTACAGCAGCTACAGCATTTATTGCACTAGCAGCAGTACCTGTATTTCCAGACTTTACCATTCCATTTATAGATGTATTTGTACCCTCAATTGCCTCTGATATCAATGTTGGTATTTTGTTTGTACTTGGTATGATGGCAGCAGGGCTTTATGGTCCACTTCTAGCAGGTATGGCACAGTCAAACAAATGGGGTATTATTGGGTCAGCAAGAACTGCTATCCAGTTTTTATCTTATGAGGTTGTAACAGGGTTGTCTATCTTAGCACCTATTATGATGGTTGGTTCGTTATCATTTGTTGATTTCAACAACTATCAAACCAATGAGTACTGGTTGGTTGTCTATCAGCCTGTGGCGTTTATACTCTTCTTAATTGCTGGATTTGCAGAGACTAACAGAACACCATTTGACCTTTTGGAGCATGAAGCAGAGATTATTTCAGGATACGTAACAGAGTATTCAGGTATGAGATGGGGTCTCTTCTTCATCGGAGAGTATGCTAACATGATTACTATTGGTGTTATAGCTTCAATAGTATTCTTAGGTGGATACAATGATTTCTGGATTTTCCCAGGTTGGTTGATGATTATCGGTAAAATTGCTTTCTCATTCTTCTTTATGTTATGGGTAAGAGCATCTTGGCCACATATTAGACCAGACCAACTTATGTGGTTGTGTTGGAAAGTATTAATGCCATTAGCAGTTATCAACGTAGTTATCACAGGTCTTGTGATGATGATATTTATGTAAGGAGTAGAGATGAGTTTAGAACAATTTAAAAATAGAGCTGTCGGAACACAGAACTACAAAAAGTTAGATTTAGACCACTCTCCTATTACGAGAATTGGTCAGTTTAAACGGGTAGTTGCTAGAACATTTCAGCCAGAGCTTTTTGTGGGGCTTTGGGTAACATTAAGAGAGATGGTAAATTCTCTTGTAGGTGGAAAGATGCACACCACCAAGTATCCATTTGAAAAGCTTCCTATATCTCCAAGATATAGAGCAATTCATGAGATGCTAAGATTACTAGAGAGTGGTCATTACCGATGTATCGGTTGTGGTCTTTGTGAAAAAATCTGTATCTCTAACTGTATTTCTATGGATACAAGATATGATGAGAATCAGCGTAAAGAGGTTTCTGAATATACCATTAACTTTGGTCGATGTATCTTCTGTGGATATTGTGCAGAGGTTTGTCCAGAGTTGGCGATTGTTCATGGACCTAGATATGAGACAGCCTCAGAGCAGAGAGCCAGTTTCTCACTTTTTGAAGATATGTTGACACCAATTGACAAGTTAAATCTTCAGCAAGAGTATCAAGGGTTTGGTGCTATTAGCCCTAATGCTGATGAGAACATCAAAAAAACGCCTCTAGCGTATTAAAAGGAGAAAAAAATGTATGAGTTTATAGCCTTTTATGTCTTTGCAATATCTACCACGATACTGTTTTTGATTACGGCATTTAGTAAAAATGTTCTCTATGCCATGACAGCATTGGCAGCGGGAATGGTGATGATTTCAGGATTCTTCTTCCTTTTGGGAGCAGATTTCTTAGGAGTTGTTCAGTTGATTGTTTATGTGGGTGCTGTAATGGCACTCTATGCGTTTGCGATGATGTTCTTTGATGCTACAAAAGATATCAAAGAGAATCATGGAAACCCAATGTTAGTATTTCTACTTGGTGGATTGATGGCACTTGTTTTTGTTGTAATGTTTTCAGCACCGATTATTGGTGAAAATATCGAAGCATTATATCCTGTAGGTTTAGCTGAGGGTCTAGGTGCTTATGGTAATTCACAAGATGTTGGGTTGGTTCTATTTACCAAATATCTAGTACCATTTGAATTAGCAGCAGTAATGCTACTAGTAGCGATGATTGCAGGAATTATCTTAGCAGGTAAGAAAATGGATCATTCACTTACAACTAATGATGATGAGTATGACTATGAAGATGAGATTTTAAAGGAGACCAAATGATAGGTGTTAGTCACTACCTTATACTTTCAGGTTTATTGTTTAGTATAGGGTTTATGGGTGTACTTAGAAGAACAAATCTTCTAATGTTATTCTTTGCTACAGAGATTATGTTAAATGCAGTTAATATAGCCTTTGCCGCAATTGGAAATTATTATGGTGATTTATCAGGTCAAATGTTTGCCTTTTTTGTCATCGCTGTTGCAGCTTCTGAAGTTGCTATTGGTTTGGGACTATTGATTTTGTTACACAAAAAATATGGTAGCCTTGACCTTAAAGTTATCTCAACAATGAAAGGATAGTAGATGGAAAGTTTAGTATATATAGCACTCTTTGCTCCTTTTGTTGGGTCACTGTTTGCAGGACTATTTTTTGCAAGAACACCTAAGGCAACTATTGTTGGTGTGGTTAACTCCTCACTAATTGGGATTTCATTTATCGCTTCTGTTCTTTTGTTAATTCACGTAGCAGAGTTTGGTGCGGTTGAAGTTACCATGATGAACTGGATTAGTGCAGGTGATTTGACTATTCCATTTGGTTTCTTGGTTGATGAAGTATCTGTAACTATGATGGTGGTTGTAACTTTGGTTTCAACTATCGTTCATATCTACTCTACAGGATACATGGATCAAGATAAAGGATACAACAGATTTTTCTCTTACTTATCAGCATTTGTTTTTTCAATGATGATATTGGTAATGAGTGACAACTTTGCTGGTCTATTTATTGGTTGGGAAGGCGTTGGGGTCTGTTCATGGTTACTTGTTGGTTTTTGGTATCATAAAGCAGATAGACCATTTGAAGAGAATCCTTCAATCTCACCATCATGGGCAGCAAACGAAGCGTTTATTATGAACCGTATTGCTGACCTTGGTATGCTTGTTGGTATCTTCTTGATTTACTGGAACACAGGGTCTCTTCAATATAATGTTGTATTTGATGCACTTCCACATCTAGCAGATGGAATTCTTGTAGCAATTGCAATTGCACTCTTTATTGGTGCGATGGGTAAATCAGCACAGTTTCCTCTACACACATGGCTTACAGATGCGATGGAAGGTCCTACACCTGTTTCTGCTCTTATTCACGCAGCTACAATGGTAACAGCAGGGGTTTTCTTAATTATTAGAGCTAATCCACTATATAGTATGGACGCAGTTGCAGGAGTATCATTCTTTATTGCAGCACTTGGAACATTTGTTGCTTTTTATGCAGCGACTATGGCACTAAGTACTAGAGATATTAAAAGAATTGTTGCTCTATCAACACTTTCACAGTTAGGATATATGTTTGCAGCAGTTGGTCTTGGTGCATATTGGATTGCACTTTTCCACCTTGCAGCTCACGCATTCTTTAAAGCACTTCTATTCTTGGGTGCAGGTAATGTTATGCACGCAATGGATGATGAGCTTGATATCTTTAAGATGGGTGGAATGAAAGCTGCTATGATGGGGTCATATATCTATATGGGTATCGCTTCAGTTGCACTTGCAGGTCTTCCTATTTTTGCAGGGTTCTACTCAAAAGATGCGATTATAGAGACAGCATTTAATGATGGTTCATTTATCCTTTGGGGTATCTTGGTACTTACAGCAGGAATGACTGCATTCTATAGCTTTAGACAAGTATTCTTTACCTTCCATGGTGAAGCACGTTACAAAGCCTTAGGTTTTAAACCACACGATATGTACAAATATGTACTTGTAGCGATGGCACCACTAGCAGTTCTTGCTATCTCATTTGGTTGGTTCATGAATGACTTTAAAGAGTTTATTACAAAAAATTTACCAGCATATGAGATGAGTCATCATACACATGATATTGCGTGGGCATTGGCTATTCTTGTTGTTGTTGTTGCTTCAATTGGTATCTTTATCGCTTATAAAAAATATGCAGGAACAGGTGCTGATGCTTGGAAAAGAGATGATGAGTTTGAAAAATCATTCTTCTATAAACTTTTGGCAAATCAGTATTATGTACCTAAGTTTTATGATGAGTTTATTGTTCAGCCATACACTGTCGCATCAGAGAAGTTCTGGGCAATAGACAAAGCAGTGGTTGATGGTACAGTTGATATGATTGCCAAAGTTATTTATAAAACGGGTGATGTGTCAAGAGGAATTCAAACAGGTAACCTCTCATCATATCTAAATATGATGGGTGCAGGTGCACTGTTATTAGTACTAGCAGCAGCGATTTCTGCTGTCTTTGGTTAAGGAGAGGCTATGAGTAATATATTAAGTGTATTAATATTTTTTCCTGCTCTCGCAGGAGTATTAGGATTTGTTGTTGAGAAGAAATCTGCAAGAGCTTATGGTATCGCCGTAGCTTCTGTAGAGTTTCTATTGGCACTTTGGTTATGGATAGCATTTGACAGTAGTAATGCTGGTATGCAGTTTACTGAGTTTGTACCAATTGTCTCTCAGTTTGGTATCTCTTACAATGTAGGAGTAGATGGGATTTCTCTCTTTATCGTTATTATGGCAACATTAATTACCTTGCTTGGTATTATTTTGCTTGATGAGGAGAAGATACCTAACATGAAAAACATGATTGTCTCTCTTCTCTTTTTAGAGATGACAATGATTGGTGTTTTTGTAACGCTTGATGCGATTTTATTCTACCTATATTGGGAGCTTTCACTAGTTCCAATGCTCTATATTATTGGAGCATGGGGTGGACCTACTCGTGTTTACTCGGCTGTTAAGTTTTTCCTCTATACCTTTGCAGGGTCACTTATCATGCTTGTTGGTATCTTGGCGATGGCATTCTACTACCAAGAGGCAGCAGGTGTTTGGTCATTTAACCTTTTAGATTGGTACCAGTTGATTCTACCTGCCAAGATGCAGTGGTGGTTATTTTTGGCATTCTTTGTAGGTTTTGCTTTCAAAGTTCCAATGTTTCCATTTCATACATGGTTACCACACGCACACGGACAAGCACCAACCATTGGTTCGGTTATCTTAGCTGCCGTGTTATTAAAAATGGGTACTTATGGATTTGTAAGATTTTCACTTCCAATGTTTCCCGATGCATCGGTAGAGTTTATACCACTGATTATGACCTTGTCGTTAATAATGGTGGTATATACAGCGATGATAGCCTTTGCCCAAAAAGATATGAAGCAGGTTATCGCCTACTCATCTGTATCTCACATGGGTATTATTATGATTGGTGTTTTTGCCATGAATGCAGAAGGGCTTAGTGGTTCTATCTTTCTTATGCTATCTCACGGTATAGTATCAGGAGCGTTGTTTATGCTTGTAGGTGTTATCTATGAGAGAAGAGGGACAAAGATTATGAGTGAGTTTGGTGGTTTAGCATCTGTTATGCCAGTATATGCCACTATCTATGGTGTAATGCTTATGGCATCTGTAGGGCTTCCACTTACCATCGGATTTGTTGGTGAGTTTTTGGTTTTACTTGGATTTTATAAAGTTTCAGTAGTGGGTACTATTATCGCAGGTTCAACTATCATTATTGGTTCTATCTATATGTTAAATCTTTTCAAAAAAACTTTCTTTGGACCTTTGACCAATGAGAAGAACAAAAACTTAAAAGATTTAAATAGCAGAGAGCTTACAGCACTCTTACCACTTGTTGCCATTGTTATATGGTTGGGTGTATATCCTAAACCAGTACTTGGACCAATTGATAACTCGGTTAAAGACCTTATCAGTTTTATGGAGAGTAAAGCACAAACTCAAGAGGCGAAAGATATGATTATTGTCAGCAAGAGTACTAAGGAGACAGAGTAATGATAAACCCATTAGAAATTAGTTTCGAATCTCTAAACATGATAACCCTAGCACCGATGCTTATTGCAATCGTTGGTGCTCTAGTTATCTTAATAATTGACCTATTTAAAGAGGATATAGATAAGTCTCTTTATGTAATGTTGACACTTCTTATTATTTTAATAGACCTAGGAGCAGTTTTTGGTCTTACCGTAAATGATAGAGGTTTCTTTGATCTGATGTTAGCAGATGGTTTAGCAATTATAACGCAGATTATTATTTTAGTAGCGTCTCTACTGTTTATTCCGTTGGCATTAACTTCAAAGAGATTCCATGAGTACTCATACCCTGAGTTCTTTGCTCTCTTCTTGTTTATGTTAGCAGGTCTACAGTTCATGGTAAGTTCAGATAACTTAATTCTTATTTTTATAGGTCTTGAGACATCTTCACTTTCACTATATACACTAATAGCACTTCACAACAGAAGCAACTCATTTGAGGCAGCCGTTAAGTACTTTACAATGGGTGCATTGGCAGCTGGTTTCTTTACCATGGGTTCTGCTATTCTTTATGGACTTAGTGGAAGTTTAGAGCTTCATCAAATCTCAACCGTACTTCAAAGTAGAATGGGTGAAACAGGTATATTGGCACTGATGATAGGTGGAGCGGCTATGTTACTTGCAGCCTTCTCATTTAAACTATCACTGTTTCCATTCCATACATGGGCCCCAGATGTTTATGAAGGAGCTTCTGCCCCACTAGCTGGATATATGTCAATTGTTCCAAAAGTGACAGCAGCTGTTGTATCTATTCGTATTTTTGAGATGTTCATAAACATTGGTGTAGAGTGGGTACAGATAGCTATTCTTGTTCTATCCGTTCTCACCATGACCATCGCCAATATCATGGCACTTGTACAAGAGGATGTTAAACGTATGTTGGCATACTCATCTATCTCTCACGCAGGTTTCATAATGGCAGCAATTGCTATTGCAACCACCAAAGCAAACGCATCAGTATTCCTATATTATGCTCTTTTCATGTTTACCAACATGGGTGCATTTGCAATGTTATGGGTAAGTAGACACAAGCACAACGTTCACCATAGCCGATATGACCACCCTTATGAGAAATTCTCAGGAATGATTAAAATCATGCCAATGGGTGCAGTTGTTATGGCACTCTTCATGTTGTCACTAGCAGGTGTTCCACCATTTTCTGTATTTTGGGGTAAAATCTATGTTATGAGTTCAGCGATTGATGTTGGTATGATTTGGTTGGCAATTGTTATGGGTGTAAACTCAGCAATCTCAGCCTACTACTACTTAAAACTAATCGTCTATATGTTCTTAAAAGAGCCAACAGATCAGGTAAAAGAGTCAGTGGTATACTACAACGTATCTAAACCATTGATGACTGTTCTTGGTCTTACAGTATTCGTAACGGTGGGTTCAATCTTCTATGTTGACCCTCTTTTAGAGTACATTACTGAGATGGTTAGGATTAGTGGGTATTAATCACTAATCATTAAATTAGGTCAGACCTCTTGGTTTGACTTAGTTTTCTCTGACGCAAATAGTAAATTTTTTCTAATAGCTCTCCTCTTTTTCTCTCTCCTATATTATTTCTTAAGATAGCCTCTGCTTGATAGAGAGATAGCGTATGTTGATTATAGAGAGTAACACCATCAATTAGAGATAGAACTAGCTTTAGACTATATACAGACTCATTATAGTGGCTTAAATCATTATATATCTCTACGGACTTTAGATGAAAATATTGAGCATATCCCATCTTTTTTTGCATTTTATAAAATGATGCCAAATCTTTAAAAATAGTTGCTACATATGGGCTATATTTTGCTGGATTCTCATCAGCTAATGAGATATAGTATTTTAGAGATTCTCTATATGCTGAGAGTGCATTGGGATAATCAAGTTGTGATGTATATATTTTAGCCAAATTATGAAAAACTATAGCGAGTGTATCTCTGTATCTATTAGGCTCTTTTTGATAGAGATGTAGTAGAATTTCAAGTGCTAATATATAGATTTCTACGGCTCTATTTTGTCGGTTATGTTTGAAATATAGTGAACCTAAGTCAAAAAGTAGAATGGCGAGTTCATCTTTATATCGGTCTGAGTCATTGCTGATTATAAGCTTGTATATAGTTAACGATTCCATATATGCATCTTTTGTCTTTTGAAATCTATTTTCTGAATTATAGATAACAGAGAGATGTTCATAGATATTTAATGCTCTTATTTGAAGTTTACTAGACTCCTCCTCTGGTAATATCTTGTATATCTCTAATGCTTTGTTGTAGAATAGCTCTGCTTTGCTATAGTTGTACTCTCTTCTATATAGATTAGCCATATTTATGTAGCTTTTAAATAACTCCTCATTGTTCATAATAAATCTCCCTTAAAAATTTGTCTTAATCTATGATACAACTTAAATGTGTATTAAAAAATAAAAAAGTAGAGGTTTTTAAAAAAAAAAGTGATTTTTCTACATATACTATATTAAAGTTAACTATTTTAAATGATATATAATATGTGTATTGTTCTATTGTTGTATTTAATATTTTATAATTGAAGCTTAAATATATTAGTGCTATCTTTGTAGTAGTAGTTTAGTTTATATTTGAGACGTTTGGCTATATTATCTACTATATATAGACCCAAACCAAATCCACTCTGCCTCTTCTCCTCTTGGGTGAATGGTTCAAGATAGTAAGCAAGAGGGTACTCCAAACTTTTTCCTTTTGAGATAACTTTAATAGAGTTTTTGTCTCCTTTTATATGTACTTTTTCACCCTCTCCATACTTTAGACCATTATCTATTAAGTTTTTTAGTGCTAATGCTAAGAGCCTCTCATCTGTTATTATTTTCTCATCTTCTATCTCTATAATAAGCCGATTTCTATTACATAAAAGAATCTCTATGCTATCTTCAATCACTTGACTTATTTTGACCTCTTGTAGCTTTTTTTGAAAACCTTGGGTAGTGATATGCTCTAGGTTGGCTAGTTCATTGATAAGTTCATTCATTCTCTCAAAAGCATGAACTAGTGTTCTTTTACTTAGACCATCTTCTATCATCTCTACGGCAATTCTACCTTTGGTAATGGGTGTTTTTAGCTCATGCATCATATTACGCATAAAGAGGTTTTTGGAGTCCAAAAGGGCTTTTATATGGTGGATAGCATCATCAAAGCTTTGACCAATTTGACCAATCTCATCTCTACTTTTATATGTGATTTTAACATCCATATTTCCATTTGTAAACTCTAAAATCTCTCTGTTAAGTTTTTTTAGAGGAGCTAGTTTTCTCATTGTTACGATATAGAAAAATAGAAACAGCAAGGCGATTAGTGATGCTATAAAAATAGTGAGATTAACTCGTACCTCGTTGGAGTCCATATCTTTTAACATCATATCTGTACCATATCGTTGCAGATAGATATAGTTACTATCTCCAATGGCAAAAATTTGCATACGACCATAGACAGACTCTCCCTCAAATATAATTTCACCTTTACTTTTAATAAGAAGAAGATTGGCATTCATAGCAATTGGCTTAACTCGTGAATTCTTATAAAGTTTTTCCATATCTTTATTAGAGGGATTGATACTTGCAGTGGATAGTAGGGCATTGGAGATGAGTTTATATCTAGCAATCTTTGCATGTTTTTGACGCTCTTTATCCAAGGAGACAAAGGCAAAAAAAGCACCAATTAGCAAGGTTAAGACTAGAGTAAAGAGGACATTAATAAAAACATTAACAGATATGTTTTTCATATTTATACTTTTTCTGTAAGCAGATACCCTATGCCACGTACAGGCTTGATGTAGCTATGTTTATTATTTATGTTTGATAGTTTCTGACGAATACGTGAAATCATAACATCAATATTTTTAATAGAGCTATTATCATCAATATGAACAGAGTCATAGAGAAGTTGCTCTCTTGATACTGCTGTATTTTTATTATTTATTAGAATAGATAGTATATCAAACTCTGCAGCAGTTAACTCTAGTAGTTTGTTCTCAAAGGTGATGTTTCTAGCTTTTGGATTAAGCTCAAAGAGAGAACTATCTTTTGGCGTATTTTGCCCATTTGTTCTTCTAAGAATAGTTTTAATACGAGTGACAAGCTCTCTTGGGTCATAAGGTTTTGGCATATAGTCATCAGCACCACGCTCCATAGCGATAACTTTATCGGTAATATCATTTCTTGCAGAGGAGATTATAATTGGTATATTAGAGTGTTCACGTATTTTAGGAACTACCTCAAGACCATCAATTCCTGGTAGAGTAAGGTCTAATATAATTAAATCAAACTCCTTTTGAGTTAACATAGATAGACCGATATAAGGCTCTTCTGCTGTGCTGACATTGATATTGTGTTGATTTAGGTATTCGCTTAAGATTTGTGAAAGTTCTGGGTCATCTTCAATCATTAAAATTTGTATGATAGTAAGTCCTTAGTGTAGATGTCCTAAGTATAGCATAAATATCATCAACATTGTTCACGAGGAGGTTTATTACAAAGGAGGCCTATAAATGTTCTATCAAGGGAGTATATAGTTATTCAGAAAGGAGTTTTATATATATACTTAAAGTGTCTCGTGAACAATGTTGATGATATTTCGTTTGTCTTAAGAGAATTATAGTAGAGTAGGATTAATCATCGACCAATGGAATATTAATGAATGGTTAATAGAGTTTGGATATACTTGAAAAAAGGAGATATAATTGGAGTATTGGAACCATATCTATGAACATTTTAATCCTATTGCACTTAATTTAAACTTTATTTCTCTTCATTGGTATGGGATTATGTATATTTTAGCACTTTTGACAGCGTTAGGGTTTGCTAAATGGATTATAAAAAAAGATAAACTAGATATTTCAGAGGTGATACTAGATAGTTATTTTATATGGATAGAGATAGGAGTTATTTTAGGGGCTAGAGTATGGTATATACTATTTTATGACCCAAATTTAGACTACTATCTCTCTGCTCCTTGGCAGATGTTTAATCCCTTTAGAGATGGTGAATTTGTAGGTATTCGTGGAATGAGCTATCATGGAGCAGTAGTTGGTGTTATTATAGCCTCTCTGCTTTTTTCTCTTAGACACCCAAATCAGCTCTATAAGCTCATAGATGTAGTCGCCCTTTCTGTTCCTGTAGGCTTTGTATTTGGTCGAATTGGAAACTTTTTAAATCAAGAGTTAGTAGGTAGGGCTACAGATATGCCATGGGGGATTTATGTTAATGGTGTTTTGAGACACCCATCACAGCTATATGAGGCATTTTTAGAGGGGATACTTATCGCCATTATTCTCTATTTTTATCGTACAAAGAAACGATTTAATGGGGCATTGATAGCTCTTTATGGAGTGCTTTATGGAAGTATGAGATTTATCGCTGAATTCTGGAGAGCACCTGATACTCAATTGGGCTTTATCTATGGGAATTGGTTAACTATGGGACAGTTACAGAGTTTAGTAATGGTTTTTATCTCTTTACTTCTATATTATATACTTTATCATTTTAGTTTTCAAAAAATTACTTTAAAATCTTAAGAAAATATTAAAAAATTAATTAATTATTTAATACAATAAAGATATAATTAATTTTTATAAGTAATATTTTTTTGCAAAGTAAACGAAAGGAAATAAAATGAAAAATATAAAACTATCAATGATTTCACTTATAGCAATAGGAAATATAGCATATGCAGGAGGAGATATAGCCCCTGTAACATATTATGAGACAACGGATGTAGTGGAGGCCTCTGTTGCCTATGAAGAGGAAGTGGTCGAACCTCTCTA
>OBIK01000021.1_pt1 | contig 18457 bp, 11 predicted proteins | sample 1496171 | NCBI WGS metagenome assembly OBIK01 (sample SAMEA3367191, study PRJEB22510) | hydrothermal vent metagenome | biome: marine hydrothermal vent; material: sea water | place: Cayman Islands | collected 2012-01-19 | depth 2308 m | reverse complement strand
TTATTTTTCAATAATCTATGTTTAACTGTTAAATACTCAATAACTCCACCAACTCTATATTATTCAATATAATGCGTTCCCAAACTCTCTTTACGTTTTAAAGCAGCCTCAACTATAACAGAAGCAGTATTTAAACGTAACTCCAAAAGCCGTCCTATGTCTCTATTTTTCATATCATAGATAATATTTTTAGCCTCTAATAGACCCTTTTTAGTACGTATAATCCCCATATCTTCCCACATGATTTTACGTAGGCGATGCTTATAGATATTGTCATTTTCATGATGAACTATATTTTTATACTTTTTGTCAAAAGTCGGTATAGTTATATCTACTTTCTCTTTTGCCAATATGTGGTCAACTGTACGCTTGGCAAACACAACCCCTTCAAGTAGTGAGTTTGATGCTAAACGGTTAGCTCCATGAACGCCTGTGCTTGATGCTTCACCTATGACATAGAGACCCTCTATCCCCTCTACACAACCATCTGTATCACATTTGATACCTCCAACAGCGTAGTGAAAAGCAGGAGAGATTGGAACTCTATCTTGTGGAAACTTGTAACCAATGGCTTCAAAGCTTCTTGTGATATTTGGAAAACGCTTGGCAAACCACTTCTCTTCAAACATAGAGAAATCCAAATAGACCTCTTCACCTGTTTTACGTTTGTGGTCAAAAATAGCACGGCTCACAATATCACGACTTGCCAACTCTCCTCGCTCATCATAATCAAACAAAAAACGTCTGCCATCTTCTGCTACTATCCATGCACCCTCACCTCGCAGAGCCTCTGTTAGCAAAAATTTTCTAGCAAATGGAGTCTTTACAAAAACAGTTGGATGAAACTGCATCATCTCCATGTTATCCAACTCTATCCCTTTCTCCACACAAATACCATGAATATCAGCAGAGACAGTTCGTGAATTGGTGTTAAATTCATAAAGCGACCCTACCCCACCTGACGCGATAATCACATCATCAGCATAGATGGTCTCATGTCTATAGTTCACCAAAGCGTTTACACCAAAACATCTTCCATTTTCTATAAGTAAATCATAAACCAAAGTGTTTCGTTGAAGTTGATGTTGGTTCTCTAGCATCATAAAATAGTGCATATAACGCCCTGTTGCATCACCACCTGCGTGGACTATTCGCTCTGCTGAATGGGCTGCTTCTTTGGTATAGACCACATTTCCCTCATCGTCCGTATCAAACTCCATTCCTCTATCCATAATATCCTTGGTGGTTGCAATGGAGGTACGAGACATAATCTCTACGGCTTCACGGTCATTATGAAAAGCTCCTGCTGCCATTGTATCCTCTACGTGTAAAGGAATATCAGCATCATCAAGTGCCGTTACCATTCCCCCTTGGGCATAAAAAGTATTACACTCCCAAGGGACATCTTTACAGACGACTAAGACCTTTTTATCTTTTGGAATATTCATAGCAGCATAGAGTCCTGCTATACCTGCACCTATTATTAATATGTCATATTTTTTCATTTTGCTTTTCCCTTTTTTCATCTTAATTCCCATTGTTGTTCGGTGTTACCGAACCTACCCAATATGGGTCAGATTTATATCCACAACCAGTTAATAAAAAAAAGCTAAAAAATGTTATAATTAAAACATGAAAAAAGCTCACACCATAATTTCGCATATCTCTAACCTACCTGAGTTTAAATTACTTAAGAAGCACTACTGCTATCAGAAGTTTATATCCCTATTGAATCCAAGATTTAAAAAAGCAATCGCCTTTGTTTATATAAGAGATGAGACACTATTTGTAGCCCTCTCACACCCTGGGTTTAAAATGGAACTCAATTATAATAAAGATTTATTAAAGAGTCTATTAACTATGTTAGCAAAAAATGATGAGAGGTGCAAAAAGATGAAAGCTGATAAGATTGTACTCTTTAACTCCAAGCTTGTCTCTATTTTAAAAGAGAAACCCATAGAGTCAACTGTGCCATACTATCAAGAGATGGCAATGGGTGAGTTTACTATTGAGAGTGAAGATGTAGAGCTAAAAGAAGCTTTTAACAAAATTAGAAGTTCTATAGAAAAAAATGTATAAAGATATAATAAAAACCATCCAAAACTTACCAACCCAAGCAGGGGTCTATCAATATTTTGATGAGAAAGATAGGCTACTCTATGTAGGTAAAGCCAAAAATCTTAAAAATCGTCTCAAAAGCTATTGGCGTTTTACTCCTACTTTGCACCCTAACCCTACTCTTGAGGTTAGAACCAGACGAATGTTGGCACAGGCTGTAAAGATTGAGTATATTGTAGTAGAGACAGAGACTGATGCACTGATACTTGAAAATTCTCTGATTAAGCAGTTAAATCCAAAATATAATATACTGCTTCGAGATGATAAGACCTACCCATATATTTATATTGATGAGGGTCAAGATTTTCCTCGGTTTGAGCTTACTCGAAAGATTATAAAAGGTAAAAACATCTTATATTATGGTCCTTTTCCAAATGGGGGAAAGGTGCTACTTGATACACTCTATGAGGTTTTTCCTTTGGTGCAAAAAAAATCTTGTCTGCGTGAGGGTAAAGCTTGTCTCTTTTATCAGATTGATAAGTGTCTAGCACCTTGTGAGGGAAAAGTTAACAAAGAGGCTTATAGTGCGATTATTGAAAAAGCTAAAAAGGCGATAGCCAAACGTCATATTTTAGTAGAGGTTTTAAATGACAAGATGATGAAACTAGCGATGAGTGAGCGTTATGAAGAGGCAGGGAAACTGCGTGATAATATTAAAGTTATTGAGAAGCTTAACATAAGCTCTAATCTTGATTTGAAATCATTGGATGATATGGATATCTTTGCTATTGTTAATGGAGAGACTAAAGGGGTTATTGTTAAACTATTTATGCGTGAGGGGAAGATTATCTCCTCCTCTTTTTCTACCTTTAGAGGGTCGGATATCTATGAGAAAAATGAGGCATATAAACAAGCTCTATTGGAGTTTTATAGCAATGACTCACCACAGATAGTCAAGACTATTTTGGTGGCTGATGATTTTGAGGACAGACAAGAGCTATCTAAACTTTTATCTGAGAGATTTTCTACAAAAATCACTATCCATCATCCTATAAAAGGTACAAAACAAAAGCTCGTCTCTCTTGCTATTATTAATGCTCATGAGATTTTAAAACGAAATGATAAAGAGGAGATAGAGCCTAAAATATCTGAACTTTTTGAGCTAGACAATACTCCCTATAGGATTGAAAGTTTTGATAATTCACACATGATGGGTGTAGCAACGGTAGGGGCTATGGTAGTTTGGAATGAGGGAAAATGGCAAAAGAGTGACTATAGGCGTTATGAGCTTAATGCTAAAGATGAGTATGGACAGATGAGAGAGATGCTAAGTCGCAGGATAGAGAGTTTTGATAAAAATCCTGCTCCTGATTTATGGATACTTGATGGAGGTGAGACCCTAAGACGACTAGCAGTTCAACTTTTAGATGAGGTAAATATGAGCTTAGATGTCATCGCCATTGCCAAAGAGAAGCTAGATGCCAAGGCATATAGAGCCAAGGGGGCGGCAAAAGATGTCATCTATACCAAAGAGTCTGTTTTTGAATTAGCTACTGCTGATAAACGTCTACAATGGGTTCAAAGACAACGTGACGAAGCACACCGTTTTGCTATAACCTATCATCAGAATAAAAAAAGAAAAGATGATACCCAAAACTCTCTACTTCAAAAAAAGGGGATAGGTCCTGCTACTATCAAAAAACTTCTAAACTACTTTGGTACATTTGAAGCTATAAAAAGTGCAACATTCGAGGAGATAGCCATCGCCTCATCTTCTAAAATTGCTAATATTTTAAAAACATAATTTATTGTATAATGTTGATTTTAGATTTAAAATAAACATTTATTATTTATAAATGTAAATTAAACCTTAAAACTTTTCTTTAATTTGGGTAAATGATTTCATTTAAATAAATTTTTAGTATTTTTATAATAAAGTTACTGGTTATAAAATAATTTATACTCTTAATAAACTGTTAAAAAGGAGACTTGTGCATCATATTATTGCATTAGATATTGAATATACATATACAACAAATTTAATATATGAGGTTAATACCGATGGTATTATCACTTTTAGCAACTCAAACTTTGCAGAAGTTACAGGTTTCCCAAAAAATGAGTTAATAGGAAAACATCATGGAGTATTTAAACATCCTGATGTTCCTGATGAGATTTATGAAAGATTATGGTCTACAGAAGATAGACTAAAAAAATGGTTCTCTACTATGAAAAATATAAGACGTGATGGTATGTATTTTTGGAGCAACATTCACTGCACACCAAAACGTGATAAAGATAACAATGTTATCGGATTTATCGTGGTACATAAACCAGCATCAAAAATAGATATAGAAGAAGAGCTAGAGCAGTATGCTCAATATGACTAAAAAATGAGGTAAAATAAGTATGTATTATGGATACAATGATAAAAAAGAATTAATATTAGCAGACAAAAAATTTATTGAGCTACTTGGGTATGCAACATTTAATGAACTTTTGATGGCTAAAACTATAGATAGTATTACATTTGAAAACAATAAATTGGAATTTTTAGACCAAGATAAAAAGATTGCTGCTAATTTTAAAGAGTCAACACTCTATACAACTAGTGGGGTATTGTCATTTATAGAGCTATCTAATGTTATAGAGAGCAACAGTGATGGGTATAATATTCATATCAACTATGAACCAATATATCTTGATGTGGCTAAAATTTCACAAGAGATTGGACTCTCAACTGAGGATTACAAACTATATCTTGACAGTTTTATAGATCAATCAATTATAGATGAGCAACGTCTACAAGATGGAGATGATAAAGTTATCAAAAACCTCTCCAATCTTGCCTTGACACTTAAGATACCAAATATCAATATCTTATTGCTCAAAATCAAAAAGCTACCAAAAGAGAAGCGTCTATCTTTTATAGATGAGTATTACACAAAACTGGCACTATTGACACTTAAAAAGCCTGATAATATTCATCAGTCTGATATGAAAAATCTTTTAGAAAAAGACTCATTGGAGATTGCTAAAAAAGAGGAAGAGCTAAATAGTACTTTTACCGAATTGATATCTACAGTTGATAAAAAAGCTAAAATAGAGGAGGAGTTCTCGCTTGATTTAGATAAGCCAAATAAGCCTCAAAAGCTTGACCTTGACCTTGATAATGATTTGGAACTCTTTGACTTAGAAGAGGCACAAGAGAAGATTTCTACTCCTGCACCAAAAGAGGATAGTAAGTTTACACTTGATAATGTAAAAGCTCTTCCTATCAACTATAACCCTAAAATTGCGGCTGAGGAGTTAAACCTTCCTGTAGTACTAATAGAGGAGTTTGTTGAAGATTTCATAGAACAAGCAAATCATGATAAAGACCATCTTTTGACATCATACCATCAAAAAGACCTTGATAATATTCATGAACTAGGACATAAATTAAAAGGTGCTGCTAGTAACCTTAGAATTAATGAACTAGCCGATGTATTAGAGGAGATTCAATTCTCTACAGACCATAATAAACTAGAGTCCCTCTTTACAAAATACTGGGGTCTTTTCATCTCATTAGAGGATTACATGAAACAAAGAACTAGTATATAATATAAATAAAAGGTTTTATAATGCAGATAAATAATAAATTAAGATTAATAAGTATGCTACCCATTGTACTGCTTTTTATTGTCTCTAGTTATTTTCTTTTTACATCTTATGGTCAATACCATAAGGCAAATGAACTAAAGAGTATCATACAAAACAATGTTTTTTTTAATGATACTATTACAGCACTTGGAAAAGAGAGAGGGCTGAACTCAATTTTCATTGGTTCAAAAGGAACAAAAGCAGAAGATGAGCTAAAAAGGCAGAGGCTTCAAACAGATATTTCTATTGAGAGAATGAATAAAAATATCATCTCTATCAATAAGCAATCACCATTTTCTGGACTCTTAAAATTTAAAAATAACCATACTAATCAGACTATTTTTGATAGTCTTGAAAAACTTCCCTTATATAGATCAGAGATTGACCAACAAAAGCTATCTTTTTATCAAGCTTTTAACAAAAAATATACTCGAACCCTAACCAAACCCATACTAGAGCAACAACTTCTTATTAACCATTATAAACTAAATGAGGAGATATCTTCTCTTGTAACATCACTCTCACAACTATATATTGCCACAGAGTACTCTTCATTGGAGAGAGATTTTGTTAACTATTTTTTAATGAAAAAAATAGCCTTAACCCAAAAAGATATCACTTTTTGGAATCATGCCAAGAGTAAATCTAACACTTTTTCTCCAATAGAGATTGGTGATTTTGTTCTAAGAGATAAAATTAATTCTCATATTGATACACGTGACTATAAAAATATTCAACAAGAAATAGAGACCTCATACTCAAAACTTCAATCAAATATTAATGATGGTGAGTTCTCTATTGACTCTGTGAGTTGGCACATTATGCACACAGATAAGATTAACCAGTTTGCCTTAATTCAAAAAGAGATTGAAAAAGCACTGACTATAAAAAATGATGATTATATTATGCAATATATTATCATTTTAATTATAGCTGCCTTTTTCTGGATTTTAGCACTACTACTTACTTTTTTAGGGTATAAAACAAGAAATGAAATCTCTAATAATATTAAAAGCCTTGAAGATATTTTAAACAATACAGTAAAAGAGGTAGAGTCTGATGAGAATTTTGATGTACCTAGTATAAATACCATAAAAAGTATTAATCTTAATACCAATAAAGGTATTAAAGATGCCTATAGGTTCTTAGAAATCTTAATAGAAAATGCACGACAAGATAAGAGACAAGCACTTGAAGCCAATGCTTCTAAATCTCTATTTTTGGCAAATATGTCACATGAGATTAGAACTCCACTTAATGGAATTGTAGGATTTACACAACTTCTACAAAGTACCAATTTGGACAGTGAGCAGACAGAATTTACATCTATTATAGAAAAAAGTTCAGAGAATTTGCTTAGTATTATCAACAACATACTAGACCTCTCCAAAATAGAGAGTAACAATGTAGAGATAGAGAATATCATCTTTGACCCTATTGTTGAGTTTGAGAATGCCATAGAGACCTATGGTGTAAAAGCTTCTGAAAAAGAGATAGAGCTTACTTTCTTTCTTGACCCTGAAATAAACAGAAAGCTTCTAGGTGATGCTATAAAGATAAAAGAGGTTCTTATCAATCTTATGAGTAATGCCGTGAAGTTTACTGACTTTGGTGGGTATATAAATGTTGAGATACTAAAAGTACACACAAAAGATAGTATTACAGAACTCTCATTCTCTATTGAAGATAATGGTGTAGGAATGACCAAAGAGCAACAGTTAAATGTCTTTGCAGCTTTCGCACAAGCTGATGTCTCTATTACTAGAAAATATGGTGGTACAGGTCTAGGGCTTACTATCTCGACTAAATTTTTGGAGTTGATGAACAGTGAGCTAAAACTAGAGAGCCAAAAAGAGAAAGGTACGAAGTTCTACTTTACCTTAGAGCTTGAAGAGATTGAAGAGGAGACATCACTTTGTAATATGAGCATAGATAGAGATGTATCTATTATTAAGTATCAAAACCAAAAAGCACAACAGAGCGATATCAATATCGAAAAATATCTGACTTATTTTAATCTGGAAACCAAAGAGATAAATACAGCTTCTGAATTAAAGATATTTGGAGAGACATCTAACTCCAATAATATTTGGATTGATATTGACAATATAAACGATGAGATATTATCACATATTAAAAAGCTAGATTCAAATAGAGTCACTGTCATATCAGGTTTTTCAAATAGAGCAAAAATTGAAGCATATGGTCTCTCTAAAAATAAAGTCATCTATAAACCTGTAACTCCAACTAAAATATTAAACAGTATCAATAGCATTGCTCAAACTCAAAAAGAAAAAAGTGGTCAAAGCAAAAAGATGCCAAGTAAGCTCTCTAGTAGAGCCGCTCAGTTCCAAAATATCCAATTTAAAGGAAAAATACTAGTAGCAGAGGATAACTTCATCAACCAAAAACTTGTAAAACAGATTTTGATACGTTATGGTCTTGAAGTAGAACTTGCAAATAATGGACTTGAAGCGTTTGAGAGATATCGCTCCAATAAATATGACTTAATATTTATGGACATACAGATGCCTGTTATGGACGGTGTTGAAGCGACTCATGAGATTTTAAACTATGAGAAAGAAGAGAAACTTCCACACACACCAATTGTGGCACTTACTGCCAATGCACTAAAAGGTGACCGTGAAAGATTTATAGATGATGGATTAGATGATTATATTCCTAAACCTATTGAGACTAATGAACTTCTCTTTATTCTTAAAAAATTTTTAGAACAGAATTTTGAGACTAAAGAAAAACAAGAGCAAGAGCTAAAAGAAGAGCAAGAACAGAGTACTCCAAATATTGTTGAAGTTGTAAAAAACACTAATGGAATTGAAATGTTGATGATGGAGGAGGAGTTGGAGATAGAAGAGCCTGAACGACTCATACTAATTGCAAAAAAGAATCCTCTTGAAGCACAAATACTCTCCAAAGTTCTATCAAACTTGATGTATAAAATTGAAATTTTGGATAATATTGAAAATCTTGAAAGTAAAGTCCAAGATAGCAATTATGATTTACTATTTATTGATATTGAGATTGAGACATTAAACCAAAAAAGCCTCTCCAATCATCATAAAAAAATGAATATTATACGCCTTAGCCTTAATGAATCTAAAGATATGAACCCAAATAGTTATATTAAAGAGGAGATTATTGGAGTAATGAATAAAGATAGGCTAGTGAATGTTATTGAGAAATATAGGAGTAGATAGATGGTTGAATTTAAAGTATTAATTGTTGATAATGACTATATTAATAGAAAACTCCTAAGCTCTATTTTACACAAAGAGCTATATCAAGTAAAAACATTTGAGGCTACTAATGCAGAAGAGGCGTTAGGAATCTGTTATCAAGAGTCAAAGATAGATGTTATTTTACTAGATATAGAGATGCCTGTTGTCAACGGTATAGAGTTTTTAGAGCGATATTTAAAAGAACCTCTTCTATCACATGTTCCTATTATAGCCATCTCATCAAATGACCTCTCAAAAAAAGAGGCATTTAACGCAGGAGCTCATGATTTTTTGGTCAAACCAATCACAGAAGAGAGACTACTCTCTTCAATTCTTGCCTCATCGACTCTCTAATCAATTAAGACTAAAGAGAGTACCTCTTCTATATTAGAAACTGCAATAATCTCAATCGCATTTTTAACCTCATCAGGAATCTCATCTAAATCACGCTCATAATTCTTATCAGGAATAAGTGCCTTGGTCACTCCTGCTTTATACGCAGCGATAAGCTTCTCTTTTAGTCCACCAATTGGCAATACTTTTCCTGTAAGTGTAAGCTCACCCGTCATGGCTACTTGGTTATCTATCTTTTTCTCTGATAGTATAGAAGCGATAGCCGTTGCCATAGTAATACCTGCACTTGGTCCATCTTTTGGAGTTGCTCCCTCTGGCACATGAATATGCAAATCATACTGCTTATATATCTCTGTCTCTTTTTCTATCTTATCTACTTCTAGTATTCTATTATCTATTAGAATTTTAACTACAGAAAAAGCGATATGAGCAGACTCTTTCATCACATCTCCAAGGCTACCTGTTAGAGTTACCAACCCTTTACCTTTGATTTTTATCGCTTCAATTTTAAGAACATCACCACCAACTGATGTCCATGCTAGACCATTTACCACACCTATTAGAGGTGCTTTGTCAATAGCTGAAACCTCAAAAACTTTTTTATCAGCAAACAGAGGTAAATCTTTTACTTTTACTTTAATATTTTTTAGCGTTTTATCTTTGAGTAGCAGTGTTGCTGATTTTCTCATCAACTCTGCTACCTTACGGCGAAGACCACGCACCCCTGGCTCTCTGGTATACTCATCAATCAAAACCTTTAACGCTTTTGGGGTTATATCAAACTCCCCTTTTAAAAGGGCATGTTTTTTTAACTCTTGTGGAATAAGATACTGCTTGGCTATCTCATACTTCTCATTAGGAGTATAAGAGGATACTGTTATAAACTCCATTCTATCACGCAGAGGAGCAGGGATTGCTCCTACATCATTAGCTGTTGCGATAAAAATAGCCTTTGAGAGGTCTATATTAAAGTTTAGATAGTAGTCACGATATTCTGAATTTTGCTCTGGGTCTAGTATCTCTAACAACACAGAGGTAGGGTCACCTCTCCCACTTCGACCTACTTTATCAATCTCGTCTAAAACAATAACAGGATCCATGCTCTTAGCATCTATCAGCCCTTGTACAATTCGCCCAGGCATCGCTCCCACATATGTTCTTCTATGTCCTCTTAGCTCATTAACATCTTCTAGTCCACCTAGTGCCATACGAACAAGAGGTCTGCCTAGTGCCTTGGCGATAGAGTTTGCCAAAGATGTTTTACCGACCCCTGGAGGTCCAAAGAAACAGAGAATAACCCCTGCATTTGACTCTAAATCAACCTCTCTTTTAGCAGCAAGTTCTCTCACTGAAAAAAACTCTACTATACGCTCTTTTGGTTTAATCAAAGAGTAGTGGTCATTGTCCAACTCACGCTGTACATCTGCAACACTCAAACTTTTTTTGGTATGTATACCAAAGGGAAGCTCAAACACCCATTCCAAATAGGTATGTATCTGACTCGCATCAGCACTATCAGGGTGCATTCGTGAAAATCTATCAAGCTGTTTGCTAATCTCTTTTTCTATCTCAGGAGATATATGCTCTTTGATTGCATCAAGCTTTTTTCTAAACTCTGCTATCTCCTCATCTCTTTGAGCATCTACACCTAGCTCTTTATTAATCTCTTTTATCTGCTCTTTTAAAAAGTACTCTTTATTGGTCTTCTCAATCTTGCTGTTTACCTTTGAACGAATCTCTCTTTCAACTCGTGCTGATTTCATCTCTCCTACAATAATATCAATAAGCTTCATCAGTCGCTCTTCTATATCTTCGAGTTTATAAATCTCATAAGCTTCTGTTTTGGTAATTTTCAAAATAGAGGAGACCAAATCAGCAATACGATAAGGCTCATCAGTCTCAGCAATAGTTTTGAGTAAATCAGATGGGATATTACCATATATTTTTGACAACACTTGAAGCTTCTCATTTAAAATACTGATTAATGCCTCTATTTTTAAAGCTGAATACTCTCTGTTCTCAATTAGATTAACAAGTGAACTTTGAAAACCAAGTGATTCAAACTCTATATCCTCAATTGGCATCGCTATTTCACCTTTTGCTAGACCTTGAAAAAGAATCTTGACACGACCATCAGGAATATGTACTTTACGCATTATTGAGCCAATGACACCAACTTTATTGATGCTATCAAGCTCTCTTGTTCCCTCCGAACCATCTTTGGTGGTAGTCAAAAATAGTAGAGAGTTTTTCTCCATAGCAAAGGTTGCAGCATCAATATCTTTTTGCTCTTTTAAAAAAATCGGACTAATCATAAAAGGGTATAAAAAGATATCATCTTCTATAATTAGAGGTAGTTGTGTCGGAAACGGTTCATAGTTAGAAAGTTGCATTAAAAGTAAATCCTTTAGTTAAATATTCTGGCAAAAAAGCCCTCTTTGGGTGCTTCAATATCTGTAGTGTTCAAAACAGAGTTCTCATTTTTAGTACGATATATCTTAGCTGACTCATCTTTGTCAATACGATTATAGAGTCGTGCTATATTCTCATTTAACATATACTGTGCCATATGTAGACGTACTTTTAAGGTATCTACAATAGGTCTATACGAAGAGTCTGGATATGCCACAACAAATGCATCTACAGCTTTTAGTGTGTCTATCATCAATTTTTGGTCTCTGTTGATATTTTTTACACCTAAGAATGCTGCTTTAATCTTTAAAAATTTAGCCTGTTCTATCTTGCTAGAAGCTGCATATTTTTTGAGATACTCATCAAGGTAATAGTCTGACATAAGATAAGATTTATCCTTCATATGTGCTTGTGCTAATATCATTGTGGCTGTTGGTAGAAGTGGTGAACGCATATGTTCACTACGCAATGAGATATAGAAATTATCTGCCTTATCAAAGCTTGAAGAGGAGAGACTTTTTATAATATTTTTGTACCAATATAGTGCAGGTTTATCATACTCTTTTACAGCATCTTTCCCTGAACATCCAACAATAAAGAGAACTACCAATGAGAGTAAAAAACTCTTTTTATAATTTTTAAACATTTATAACCTTACGATATTAATTTAAGAAAATATAATACCTCAAAATCTATTATATTTTGCTATAATCCACGTAAAAAGGGGTTAAAATGAGATTAACTATCATCGGACCTGGCTCAATGGCAATGGCAATGGCAGAGGGGTTAAAAAATGACTATGAATTAGAGTTTGTAGCAAGAGACACCTCTAAACTACAAGATATAAAAGAGAGATACAACGCAGATATATATGAACTAAAAGAGTTTGATATCAATAATAAAAATATTCTACTTTGTGTTAAGCCTTATGCCCTAACATCGGTAGGAGAGCTATTAAGAGGCAAGGCAACTACACTATACTCTGTATTAGCAGGTTCAACTATAGAGCAGTTAAACTCAAACATTGAAGCAGATAACTATATTAGAATCATGCCAAATGTTGCTGCCAAATTTGGGGCATCTACTAGTGTTATTACAGGTGATAGTTCTAAAAAAGAGGAGGCGATAGAGATATTTTCCAAAATAGGAGATACCTTTTGGGTCAATAGTCAAAAAGAGATAGATATAGCCACGGCTATTGCAGGTTCTGGCCCTGCTCTTTTGACACTTGTAGCAGAGGCTATGATGGACGGATTGGTAAAAGAGGGACTTAAACGCCCAGATGCTATTGGTATTACCAACTCTCTTTTTAAAGGTTTCGCCCCACTCATCGCCTCCAACCACCCTGCCCTAATCAAAGACTCTGTCATGAGTCCAGGAGGAACAACGGCGGCTGCCTACTCAGCACTTGAAGAGGGTGCAGTTAGAAGCAGTTTTATAAAAGCTGTTGGTGAGGCTTTTAAAGTTACGCAAAAATAGGAGTTTACTTTAAATTGATTTTTTACTCTCAATCATAATAAAGCAAATCTTCATCTATCTCCATACTCATATTATTAGGGTCATCTAAAGGAGATAGAGGCATAAGCTCTTCATATTTTTCCATTCTCTCTTGCTCTAAGTTTTTTTCCGATTTAACTTTAGGTTTTGGCTCTCTTTTCTCTTTAACTTCTGCTCCTGCTTTATGAACCATTACCACTCTAGATTTAGTAGTAGTATATCCATTATCATCTGTGGCGATATAGCTCAATACATATCGGTTCACTTTATTTATATCTACCTCTCCAATCACATCTACATCTATTGTCACACCATTATAATCTGTAGCCGTTGCACCTGGCTCAAAAAATGGTTCACCTAATTTATGATAGATAAGATTTCCCTGCTCTAGTATTATTTTAGGTGTAAAACTATTTTCATCTTTTATATCTATTTTTACTTGCTTCTCTATTTTTGATTGATTCTCTTGCCTTATCTCTTGCTCTTTTCTAATAATATCTTTTATCTTCTCTTCTACTGTTTTGACAATCTTTTCAACTTTTGCATCATTGAGACTCTTTTCATCTTTAGAGAGTATCTTTTTTTTCTTGGAACTAAACATCTCTATTTTGCCAATTTTACCACTTCCTCTAATTATAAAAGCGTTTACTGATACTATCTCATTGTTTGGTTCATGTTTATGTAAATCTGCTTCTAAATCTCTTGTTATTGTCTGCCAAGTACCTGGGATAAGATATTTACCAAGACCAAAATAGAGATTTCCATTATCCTCTCCCGAAGTATAAATAAGGTCACGATACCCTTTTTTTGTCTTAATACTCACCATAATCACAAAATTTTTATTAAAGTTAAAATCCCATTTTATGATTTTATCTTTTTTGTTATTCCAAGATTTTTCACCTGTTTTAGCTCCATTAATGTAGGTATCTCTGCTACTTTTACTTTTAAATTCAACAACGGTTACTTTTTTCTTAGGGTCTTTAATTTTTTTAATTACACCATAGGTGTCAGAATATAGAAGATGCCAACTATTATAACTTTTAGAGTGAAGAGCTGTAGTTGTGACAATAAAGATAGTGACTAGTAGTATCATATATTTTAGTGAAGACATGGATATCCTTATTTAATATTTAACAAATTTTAACCTTATTCATTTTAGTATATGTTTAATATTTAATTTTATATAAAAAATTCACTTTATCTTTATATATATAAATTGATGATATAATAATCCAATTAATAAAATTACTTTAGAAGGACTAAAGATGAATTCAATTTTTAAAAAAATTTTACTGTTAGTTATAATAATATTTACAAATTTTATCTTTGCAGGAGATGGAGAAGATATACATATTAGTATCTCAGATGCACCTACTGTTCACGAAGATAGTGGAACAATGAGTTTTACTATAAACTTAAATGATACCCCTGACTACTGTACAGATGTAACGGTAAACTACACAACAGCTGATGGTTCAGCAGAAGCTGGAAGTGACTACACTAACAAGAGTGGTTCTGTGACTTTTTATGGTACATGTCTGAATCCTTTTAATTTTCATCCAATTGGAGAAGATACAAAAGTAGTTACCGTAGATATTACCAATACGGTAGGCAACTATGAACCTGATGAGTATCTCTATATGAATATTTCAAACTCAACAACAGGCTATAAGGTTACTGACAATAAAGCAGAAGGATATATTATTGATAACAATCCTGCTCCATTAAAGCTTACTTTACACAGTAGGTCTGAAGTAGAACAAGACGGAAACTGGGTATTAAACTTCACAGCTAGATTAAATCAACCTGCCCCTGCTGATGGAGTTACTGTTCATTATACGACACAAGACAGTAGTGCTATTGCAGGTGATGATTATATCCCTACCACAGGTTCAATAACCATTCCACAAGGAGAGATTAACGGATATATCCCTGTTACCATTATTGGGGATACACTACCTGAACCAACCAATACAGAACACTTCAAAATAAAAATCACCAATATTAGCAAAGGAAGCGTTACCAATACAAATAATGAAGCCAAAGGAACTATTACAGATGATGATAGAGTAAAAGTTGATATTAGCAGTTCTGATGTTAATGAGGGAGATAGTGGAGATAATAATAAAATGGAGTTTAAGATATTTCTTGCCAAAGATTATCCAAATATCGCTCCATTGACAATTAATTATACTACGGCTGATGGTTCTGACCCAAGTGCTACTATAGCAGATTTGGACTATACATCGACTAGTGGTTCTGTTACATTTAACTTTGGGGATAGAGAGAAGATTATCTTAGTACCAATTACTGGTGATGATAAGATTGAGTCTGATGAGAATCTAAAAATGATAATTAGTGGAAGTAGTTTGATTATTAATAATAGTTCAGAGAGTGAGATAATTAATGATGATGGTAGCTACCCTGGGGTTGATTTTGATACAGGTGATTTCTCTATTATAGAAGGAAATAGTAGTGTAACAACACTCAACTTTCACTTCACTCTTGATGATGATGCTCTTGCAGGTAGCTCATTTGACTACTATACACAAGATGATGAAGCCACAGTAGCAGATAGTGACTATATACAAATCAATACAACATCTTACTCTATTCCTGAGGGAACTAGAGATATAAATATTCCTGTTACTATAAATGGAGATCTCAACATAGAAGAGGATGAGACTTTTTATCTTAAGTTTACTAATGAGAAAAATATAACCATTCATGGGCATACAGCTAAAGGGCATATACTAAATGATGATGGTGATTTTCCTGCACTTACTTGTGCTAGTACTTCACTCTCTATTACAGAGGGAAATAGTGGGGAGAAAACACTTGAGTATATCTTCACACTTGATGCACCTGCTCTTGCTGAAACCTCATTTGAGTATGACACATGGGAGGAGGAGGATGACGATGAAGATTTTATTAAGATTCCAAATACTATCTATACCATCAATGAGAATGATACAAATGTCTCTATCTCTGTTACTATAAAAGGTGATACAAAAATAGAGAGTGATGAGATTTTTTATCTTTCACTCTACAGTCCTGAGAATATGACTATTAATGAGAGTTGTAAAGGTATAGAGACCACTATTATAAATGATGATGGAAACTTATCTGAATTCTCTATCGAAGCTCCTATTACAGAGGGAACAGAGGGAAATAGTGGTACAAAAAATGTTATTTTTACCATTAATTTAGATAGCCCTGCTACGGAGGATAATATCTCTGTAGAGTATAGAACCATAGATGGAACAGCTAAAAAATTAGATAATGACTATGAAGAGATTCCTACTAAAACAGCTCTTTTTGCTATAGGAGAGAGTAGTAAAACTCTCATGGTAAAGATTAATGGTGACACAAAAGTAGAAGATAATGAGACATTTTATATAGAGCTACTTAATCCATATCATGCGACACTATCTAGTGAAAATCGTGTAGAGATTACTATTATCAATGATGATGAGCATAGTGATGATCCTTTTGAATGTAACGATAATGATATGTATATATCTAGTAGTACCAACAGAGAGACGGGTGCAACAGACAAGATGTGGCTACATAAAATAGACATGACCCAAAGCCCATTTGAGTTTCAAGTGGTTGAGAAAAATGGAGTAGGTGAGCTATACAATGCGACAGCTTACAATCCTGATGACAACTATATCTATGGACTCTATCATAGAAAGTTAATTAAACTTAGTAAAACAGGAAAAGTAGTTAGCTTAGGCACTATTACAGAGCTACCTGAAAGATTTGATAATAAACAGCTCTATTCAGGTGCTATCTATGGTGGATACTACTATGTTACAGGTCGAAGAAACAAACAAAAAGAGCTATTTAGAATAAATTTAGATGATAACAATAGTGTTGATATTATTACTCTAAGTCTAGCTGTGGTTATTAAAGATTTTGCATTCTCTCCTGATGGAACATATCTCTACGGAATTGAAGAAAATGAGAAGTTAATCAAAATCAGAGTAAGCGATGGAGAGACCACTCAAATAGGTGAAAATCATGTAGGATACCTATTTGATTCTACTTTTTCTGATAAAAATGGTCGTTTCTTTGCCAATGATGGTAATGGAAAAGGTTTCTATGAATTTGATTTAAGTAATGGAAACAAACAAAAAATATCAGAGTCTCAATCTGCGACTTATAATGATGGTGCAAATTGTCTGAAGGCAGCATTGGTATTTAATGATTATGGTGATGCACCAAAATCCTATGGTAAAGCTCAGCATACTATTAGAGGTAGTATCTTTATGGGAGATGAAGTTGACCATGATATCAATCCATATTATAGTATAGATGCTAGTGGTGATGATAGTAATGGAATTGACGATGAAGATGGAGTAACTCTAGCTGATGGTACAGATATCAATGGTACTTACTTTAAATTAGATACAGAGCAGAACTTAACCATTAAAGTATCAAAAAATGGATATCTAAATGCATGGATAGATTATAATATTGATGGTGACTTTAAAGATGCTGGAGAAAAAATATTTAACCAAAAGAGCTTAACCGCAGGTGAACATACTATTAGTTTCACTACACCTAACACAATTACAAAAGAGAACCAACTAAGCTATATACGATTTAGATACTCATCAACTCAAAACCTAGATTCTAACGAAAGTGCAACAGATGGAGAGGTTGAGGATTATGCTGTTTTCTTTGGAGATGGAGTAGTACCACTTCGAGGTCTATTTAATATAGAGAGAACCGACAGTGGAGAAGACCTTATCAATAGTGATGCTAGAAATGCCTGGTATACACAGATAGTCGGTCGTGACTTTAACTACTCTATGATTTTCTATGAAGAGAATTTATCAGCACAAAAAGAGATAGATAATGTAACTATTAAACTTGAACTTGTAAATATGGAAAATAATAGTAGCTTATATGAGAGATATTTTCATATCAAAAATACTCCACAAGTCAGTAGAAAAGATATTAAAATAGATACTGATTTAGATAGAGTACCAGCCACAAAAGATGCTCGTTTTAGAATCTCTTATGGTGTAGACGATACAGGAAGTATCCTCCAAGCCAATTGTGATAAAGCAGAAGAGGAGTGCTACAATGAGCTTCCAAAAATACGTACAGACTACGCAAAAGACAACTTTGCAATTCGTCCTGAGACCTTTTATGTGACACTTCACGACAAAAACAATATACTAAGAAGTAGTAAAGAGAGAAACTCTAAAGCACTCCGTCTAGCCTCTGGTTATGACTACAAC
>OBIK01000020.1_pt1 | contig 18482 bp, 13 predicted proteins | sample 1496171 | NCBI WGS metagenome assembly OBIK01 (sample SAMEA3367191, study PRJEB22510) | hydrothermal vent metagenome | biome: marine hydrothermal vent; material: sea water | place: Cayman Islands | collected 2012-01-19 | depth 2308 m | reverse complement strand
GTTGCAGCTGCTGGTGCTGTGGGAATAGCCGTTCCACAAGAAGCTAAGGCAGCAGCTGAAAAAGCTGAGTCTAAATGGAGATGGGACAAGGCAGCCTGTCGTTTCTGTGGTACAGGTTGTGGGATTATGTTGGCGACCAAAGAGGGTCGTATTGTTGCTGTTAAAGGTGACCCTGCTGCTCCTGTTAACCGTGGATTAAATTGTATTAAGGGTTATTTTAATGCAAAAATTATGTATGGGGCTGACAGACTTAAAACACCATTGCTTCGTATGAATGACAAAGGTGAGTTTGACAAAAAAGGTAAGTTTAAACCTGTAAGCTGGGAGAGAGCTTTTGATGAGATGGAAGTTCACATTAAAAAAGCACTTAAACATTCTGGTCCTGAAGGTGTTGGTGTCTTTGCTTCAGGGCAATACACGGTTATGGAGGGTTATGCTGCTCAAAAAATGATGAAAGCAGGGTTTAGATCAAACGCTATTGACCCTAATGCACGTCACTGTATGGCTTCTGCTGTTGTTGGTTTTTACCAAACATTTGGGATTGATGAGCCAAGTGGATGTTATGATGACATTGAACTTACAGACACCATTGTCTCTTGGGGTTCAAACATGGCTGAGATGCACCCAATTTTATGGTCAAGAGTAACGGACAGAAAACTTTCTAACCCTGACAAAGTAAAAGTTGTTAACCTCTCTACTTATACGCATAGAACTTCGGATTTGGCTGATATAGAAATTATTTTTACACCTAACACGGACTTGGCTTTATGGAACTACATTGCACGTGAAATTGTGATGAGAGATGAAGCTGAGAAAATTATTGATTGGGATTTTGTTAACAAACACATGGTATTTGCCACGGGTCCTACAAACATAGGTTACGGTATGCGTCGCGAGGGTGAAAAATCGCTTAAGGACGGAAAGTATTCTAAATTAGAAATGGAAATAGTTTCAAAAGAGATGTCTACTGTCCTTTCTGAAAATGAAGGTAAATCACTTGCACCATATGGTTATAAAGCAGGTGACACCATGAAACATACGGCAGGTACGCTAAAACACTGGGAAATATCTTTTGAGGATTATAAAAAGTCCTTAGAGCCTTATACTTTAGAATATACAGCTAAGCTTGCAAAAGGTGATCCAAATGAAGATTTAGAAAGCTTTAAGAAAAAGCTTCAAATGTTAGCGAACCTTTACATTGAAAAAAATAGAAAAGTAGTAAGTTTCTGGACAATGGGTATGAACCAACATACACGTGGTACTTGGGTAAATACACTTTCGTACAACGTTCACTTTTTACTTAACAAACAAGCCAAACCAGGAAGTGGTGCATTTTCACTTACAGGTCAACCATCTGCCTGTGGAACAGCAAGAGAAGTGGGAACATTCTGTCACAGACTTCCAGCAGATATGATGGTTAAAAATCCTAAACACAGAGCCATTACTGAAAAAGGTTGGAATGTACCAGCAGGAACCATTAACCCTGTAGGTAACCAACACATTATGAAAATTCATAGAGATATTGAAGATGGTGTGATTAAGTTTGCATGGGTCAATGTTTGTAACCCTTATCAAGATACAGCATCTGCTTCTCACTGGATTAAAGCAGCAAGAGAGATGGACAACTTCATTGTAACTTCAGATGGATATCCTGGAATTTCAGCAAAAGTATCTGACCTTGTTTTACCATCTGCGATGATTTATGAAAAATGGGGTGCTTACGGAAATGCAGAACGTCGTACACAGCACTGGAGACAACAAGTTCTTCCTGTAGGTGACGCGATGTCTGATACTTGGCAATGGGTAGAGCTTTCTAAAAGATTTACAGTTAAAGACGTTTGGGGTGAGTCAACACTGCGTAATGGTAAAAAACTTCCAAATGTTATAAAAGATGCTAAGAAAATGGGATACAACGAAGATACAACAATGTATGAGATTTTATTTGCAAACAAAAGAGCAAAGTCTTACAAAGTTGATACAACTAAGTTCCCTCAACAAGGTTATGATGATACTGAATCACGTGGAGATAGCAGAAATGTTTTAGGTTCTGATGGTAAGCCTTGGAAAGGTTATGGATTTATGATTCATGAGTATCTTTTTGAAGAGTATGCAGACTTTGGACGTGGACATGGGCATGATTTGGCTCCATTTGAAGTTTATCACAAAGTTCGTGGACTTAAATGGCCAGTGGTTGATGGTAAAGAGACACAGTGGAGATTTAACGTTAAGTATGACCCTTATGCAGCAAAAGCAGCCAAAGAGTCGGGAGCTACTGACTTTGCTTTCTATGGAACATTGGCAAAAGCTTTAGCACAAGGTGATTTAACTGGAATTAAAGACAAAAAGAAAGTATCACTCAAAAACAAAGCGAAGATTTATGCACGACCGTACATGGATCCTCCTGAAATGCCAGATGATGTTTACGACATGTGGATGTGTACAGGACGTGTGTTAGAGCATTGGCACTCTGGAACCATGACCATGAGAGTACCTGAACTTTTCCGTGCTGTTCCAGAAGCATTGTGTTACATGAACCCTAAAGATGCTAAGAAAAGAGGCTTTAAGCAAGGTGGGCTTATTTGGGTTGATTCTCGTCGTGGAAAAGTAAAAGCAAGAGTTGAGACACGTGGACGTAACCGAACACCAGAGGGGCTTATTTTTGTACCATGGTTTGATGAAAAAGTATTCATTAACAAAGTATGTCTTGATGCAACGTGTCCTATGTCTAAACAAACAGACTTTAAAAAGTGTGCAGTAAAACTTTATAAGGCATAAGTAGAATGAAACACTCTAGTAACAGAAGAAACTTTATGGCAACCACCGTACAAAGTATGGGTTTAGCAGCGTTGGGTGGATTGTTATGGAGTGGATACACAGACAGCGTTAAAGCTTCTCCTTTGGTTCTTCGCCCTCCTGGGGCATTGGCTGAAGAGGATTTTTTAACAGCTTGTATAAAGTGTGGTTTATGTGCAGAAGCCTGTCAAAACAGAGAGACGAACATAGACAAAGAGACAGGAGATGCACGTGAGGGTACACTTAAGATGGCAAAAGGTGGAGATGCTCTGCTTATTGGAACACCATTTTTTGTACCAACGGATGTACCTTGTTTTATGTGTGAAGACATTCCTTGTGTTCCTGTTTGCCCCTCAGGTGCTTTAGACATGAAGAGTCTTCTTAATGAAAAAGAAGAGTTGGACATTAACAAAGCTCAAATGGGTTTAGCCATTGTTCATAAAGAGTCATGTATTGCTTTTTGGGGCATACAATGTGATGCTTGTTATCGTGCTTGTCCTTTACTTGATGTTGCCATTACTCTGGAATACCAAAAGAATGACCGAACAGGAAAACATGCATTTTTATTACCAGTGGTTCACGACAATGCTTGTACAGGTTGTGGACTTTGTGAACAAGCTTGTGTTACTGAAGAACCTGCCATTTTTGTTTTACCAAATAAGATTGCAAAGGGTGTTGCTGGTGACCACTATGTCAAAGGTTGGGATGCAAAAGACCAAGAGCGTGTAGGTAATGCAGAAACACAAATCCATAGTACTGAGATTTCTAAAAAAGATTCTACTGATTACTTGAATAGTGGAGATTTATACTAATGAATAATGTAAAATATCTTTTACTCAGAAGAACAACGCAAATAGGAATTATGTTTTTATATTTTGCTGCAAATGCTTATGGTTGGAACATTTTAGCTGGAACATTTGGAACATCTTATTTATTTGAAACGGTTCCTTTGGCTGACCCTTATACCACCATGCAAGTATTGGCGACAGGTTTTATTTTAGGTACGGATGTCCTTATCGGTGCTTTAATTATTACTTTCTTTTACTTTGTGGTAGGTGGACGTGCTTTTTGTTCATGGGTTTGTCCCATTAACATGGTGACAGATTTAGCCAACTGGCTTCGACGTAAACTCAACTTGGACAAAGAAGAGGTGAACTATAGGTTTTTAAAACGCTCTGCTAGATACTGGATAATGGTTTTAGGACTCATCGTCTCAGCACTTGTGGGTGTGGCTGCTTTTGAAGTCTTTTCACCCATAACTGTTATGCAAAGAGGTCTTGTCTTTGGTTTTGGAATGGGAGGAGCTGTGGTGTTAGCCATTTTCCTTTTTGATTTATTTGGCGTGAAAAATGGTTGGTGTGGACACCTTTGTCCTTTGGGAGCTGCTTATTCGATTATTGGTTCTAAAAGTTTAATTCGTGTTAATCACAATCATTTAAACTGTACGAACTGTATGGATTGTAAAGTTGTTTGTCCTGAAAATCAAGTTTTACCGATGATAAACAAAGAGAGTATTTTTGTAACAAGTGGAGAGTGTACCAACTGTGGACGCTGTATAGATGTGTGCAACGATGATGCTTTAGAATTTAGCATTAGAAAATTGTAGGGTTGGCTCTAGCCGACGAAATAAAATAATTTAGAGGAAAGAAAAATGAAAAAATTAGTAAAAAGAGTAATCTTAGGTAGTTTATTAGTGACTGCTAGTTCTTATGCTGTGAGCATTGCAGCCTGTGCAGGGTGTCATGGTCAAAACTTTGAGAAAAAAGCCATGGGTAAATCTAAAGTGGTTAAAGACATGACTTTAAAAGAGATTATTGACGCACTTAAAGGGTATAAAGCTGGAACTTATGGTGATAGTATGAAGCAGATGATGATGACACAGGTAATTAATGTTAAAGATGCTGATTTAGAAGCGATGGCAAAGCTTATTAAAACTGATTCTGGAACACAAACTAATCAAGCGACAGGTTTTGCAGCAGCAGCAGCTGCTGCTGTACATGTTGATTTAAATAAACGTGCATCAGATAAAAAGCGTATTGAACAAGAAGATTTAAGCAAGAAAAGCAGCATTTCAGAAGTTGCTTTGGGACTTAGAAAAACAGACCTTTATAGTGAAACTAAAACAGAGGGTAATAAAGCAGACTATGATAGACCAGCACCTGGTAGTTCTACAAAATTTGAAAGAGCTTTTAAAGATGCTCCACCGATGATTCCTCATTCAGTAGAGGGTTTACTTCCTATTACTAAAATGAATAATCAATGTCTTGGATGTCATTTACCAGAAGTTGCATCTTCTGTTGGTTCTACAGCAATTCCAGCTACGCATTTTACGAACTATCGACCAGAAACAGTTTTAAAAGACAACAAAGTCTTAAAAGAGGGGAAAGAACTAGGGAAAGATTTAGCAAACTCCTCTGACATTAAGTTAGCAAAAGCTGTGAAAAGTGATACTCTACATCAAGGTCGTTTTAACTGTACACAATGTCATGCACCTCAGTCTAAAATGGAAACAGCTGTAGCCAATACTTTTAGACCAGATTTTGATAAAAAAACATACAAATCACACTCTTCTTTAGCAGATGCGATGAATGAGGGTATTGAATAGTGGCAACATCGAGAAGAGATTTTTTTAACAGCTTTAGAAAACCCTTAAAGTCAGAGGAGGAAGTTTTAGTACTAAGACCTCCTTATGCTTCGAGTGAATCTCTTTTTGAAACTGTTTGTGTGAACTGTGAAAGTAAGGCTTGTGTGGCTTCTTGTGATGAACAGATTATTGTTCTAAGAGAAGATGGAACGCCAACTTTGAGTTTTTTAAAGTCTGGTTGTACTTTTTGTGAAGAGTGTGCCATTGCTTGTACTGCAACGCAAAATGAAGTCAATGTTTTAAGTTTAGAAAACACGCAAACTTCAGAGATTTTAAATGCAAAATTTAAAATCTCTACCACATCTTGTGTGGCACATAATGGGGTGATTTGTTTCTCTTGTAAAGAGCCTTGTATTGACGATGCCATACTTTTTAATGGTATGTTCAATCCCATCATCGACCTTGACAAATGTACAGCTTGTGGATTTTGTTTGAGTCGTTGTCCAACGATTGCCATTGATTTTACACTGACACCCCTAAAGGAGGAAGTTGCTTGATGAACAAAATATTTATACTACTGATAGTGAGCCTTTCTTGGCTTTTTTCTTTTACAAGCTTTCAACCCATTTTGACCATAGAAGCTAATGGTACGAGTAAAGACATGGTACTTTTAAATTCTGAACTCATCATTGGTACGGACAATGGGCTTTTACAAGTTTATGAGTATGAGCAAAAAAAGTTTATAAAAGAGATAAAGCTTCCAAAAGTAAAAGACTTTATGGGTGACCTTGTTCCTTCTAGAGTTTTTTCAGTTGATAAAATAGAAGAACAATATCTACTCTTAAGTGACAGTGGAAAGGGTGGCTATGTTAATTTATGGATAGAGAAAAAAGGTGTGTTAAAACAAATTTTAGATTCGAGTGATAAAATGGCAGCGATTAAAGCACGTTTTGTTAACTCTGAGCATATTTTGTTAGGTCTATTGTCCAATGAAGCTGTACTTTTGAACATAAAAACCAAAAAAGAGATTTTTAGAGTTCAGTTAAGCCCCTCAAAGTTTTCAGATTTTTCATTAAATAATGATAAAACTAAGGCAGTGTTTTCTTGTGAAAGTGGTATACTCAATATTATAGAAACAAAAGCAGGAAAAATTGTAAAAGTTTTAAAAGGTGTGAATGTTGATAACGTCTATAAAGTAGATTTTAAAAAAGAGGTTATTTCAGGAGCAGGGCAAGACAGAAGAGCCTCTTTATATGATAGTAGAAGTGGAACAGGCTCTTACATAGAGGGTTCATTTCTCATTTATGCTACGGGGCTAAGTCCTAGTACTAAAAAAGTAGCTTTTGCAATGGATGAGCAAAATAACATTAGCATTTACAATCGAGAGAGTAAAGTAAAAATAGCAGAGCTTAAAGGTCAAAAGAGTACTTTAAATAATATAATATTTAAAGATGAGAACATACTTTTTTCATCATCTGATGATAACAAAGTTTTAATGTGGAACTTAAATATAAAGGAAAAATAGAATGAACATATCAAGCATAGTGGTACGTGTATTACCTGAAAATTATGATGAAGTACAAAAAGTTTTAGAGCAGGGTGATGTATGTGATTATCATTTTGGTGACAAAGAACAAGGTAAAATAATTGTAACCGTTGAGGGTGAGGGTGTAGAAGAAGAGATTAAAAAGCTTGTTGCCCTTCAACAAACTAAAAATGTACTTTCAGCAGACATGATGCAAACTTATCAAGAAGAGCTTGAAGGTGCTATTAAAGAGCTAGAAGAAGCTGATGTTATTCCTGATATGTTAAACATGGATTCGGTTGATGTTCGTGATATTATTTACAATGGAGACCTTAGAAAAAAAGATTTTCATGGAGGTGTATAGATGTTTGTTATAGAGTCGGTCATCAAAACAAACCCTGTAGGGCGTTGGTATATTGAGCTTACCGACACTACAAAAGAAGAGAAAAGAGAGATTTGTTTAGACATAAAAGAGTACGCTCAAAAAATAGAACTCATGGGGGAAGAGTACAATGGAGAGGTTGAAGTCGCTTGGTCAACGGATGAGGGTGTAAGTGTTGAGCAAATCAATGAAGTACGCCAACAAATTATGGCTTATGAGGCTGAGATTGAAGCTTTAGCTCAAAAAAATGATTAATCTTTAGAATCTTCTTCTTTATGAAAGAAGATTTTTATGATTATAATGCTCCCCATCTTTCAATTTACCCTCCAGTTTTTTATTCTTCTTTTAGCTTTATGTCTTTATTGGTTAAAATAAAAGATAATTAAACATCGTATCAATTTTAATCTACAATGACTTAAATACATAATTTTAAATTTTACTAATAAATTATAAATCTAAAGAGATTATGGTGTTATAAAATAATATAACCTAGGAAAATAACTATATGAAAGAGAACTATCTTGTAAATGACACTGTCTATGGACACATTCCTTATAGTAAGTTTGAAGAAAAATTATTAAAAAGTAAAATTTTAAATCGTCTGCTTTTTGTTTCACAGAATGCTTTGGCTTATTTTGCCTTTCCTTCTATTTCAACGAAGCGATTTATACATTCTTTAGGAACGATGCATGTGGCTTCGCATATGTTTAAGAACTCTTTGATTAATGCAGATATGACAACAAATAAAAAGTTTTTAAAAAATGCTAAAAAAGAGATAGAAAAACTAATTAAAGAGAATAACTTAAATATTAATTTAAAAAACTTAGATATATATGATAAAACTCTTTTAGGGTTTTCATTTTCTTTGGATAAAAAACTTGACGTTACGTATTTGATTTTATTACAAGCATTACGCTTAGCTGGGCTTTTACATGATGTTGGGCATCTTCCTTTTTCACATCAGACGGAGTATGCTTTAAAGCGTTTATATGCCTCCATAAAAAAGATAGAAAAACCAAATAAAGAGCAAAAAGAGTTTTTGAAATTTTATGAAAAAATTACTTTAAATGGTAATTTAGTATTACATGAAAGTATAGGTTCTATTTATATTGATATGCTATTTAAATATGAATTATTAGATTTAGAGGAGAAGAATAAAGAAGTAATTGAACTCTATTATCTTATCGTTAAAAATATTTTAAATAATGTTGTTACAAAAAGCTTCTCTTATGCTACTTTGCATGATTATGTGGCTTCTGTTATTGATGCTGATAGAATTGATTATATTAATCGAGATTTATTGGCTTCTGGCTATATTTCAAACTCTGCTGACTTTTTGAGAGTGACACGTGAAGCGATATTAATTCAAGAAAATGGGGTATTTAAACTTTCATTTATGTCTTCTGGTTTGGCTGATATTGAACATTTAATTGAGAGCCGTTTTAATCTTTATAAGAAAGTATTTTTTACACATAGTATTTCTCGTTTAGATACATTATTAGAAAAAATAATAACTTACCTATCTAAAGAGTATTTATCAAATGCTCCAAAAGATATAAAAGTTTATCAAAGCATTGCTATGATGTGGCAGTTTTCTAAAGAAGAAAATCGTGAAAAACAGTTAGATATTATCTCTCAGCTTGATGAAAATTGGCTCATTTCATTGTTTAAAAAAGAGTATTTTAAAATCAAATATCAAGAGAGGTTAAATTATCAAGAACGCTATTATTTAGCAGCTTTTGAAGACATACTTTTTGGTAAACATCTTTTTAAAACTAAATGGAAAAACTTGTCTTCTTTTTACAAACTTTTAGACTTAAGTAAAAAAGAACGATACTTGCTTAGAGAAAAATTTGGTAAAGTTTCTTTAAAAAAAGAAAAACGTCTAGCAAAGTTATTAAATGGATTTATTGAAAGACATAATAAAAATGAGAACTATTTTGCATATTCTATTGTTTCTCTTTCTATTGGAATAGATAAGAACTTTTTACTTTATGATGGTGAAAAAAATATTAAAATAGGAGAAGTCTCAACCCTTAGAAAACGACTCATTACCTCTCGCTCAAACACTGTGCCATTTTATTTATTTTCTAATACAAAATATTTAACAGATGAGATGATAGGGGAGTTAAAAGAGATTTTATTTGAGGTTTTTTTGCAATAGGGACAAGGTAGCCCCTTGTCCAGAAGAAAATTTACTTTTCTTCTTTAAGTTTATTAGGTTCTTGATTTTTATCTTCATCTGGAGCTACATAGTCCTCAGGCATCATTGCTCTAGCGTTATCCATGAGTACAGGAACAAAAAGTAATGAGACAAATACGGCTGCTACTGTACCTGAGATAAGGGCAACACCAAGCCCCCCAAAGATAGGGTCACTAGCGAGTAGAGCAGATCCTAAAATAATGGCAACAGCAGTCAATAAAATAGGCTTAGCTCTGGTAGCTGAAGCATCAGCAATGGCACGTTTTTTCTCCATACCTTTATCTTTAATAAGACCCATTGCATAGTCAATTAAGAGTAATGAGTTTCGAGAACTTATTCCCATTAACGCAATAAATCCAATAAGTGAGGTTGCAGTTAAGAAGAAAGTTTGTGTTGTTACTAAGTCTGCTACCCAATGCCCTAAAATAACACCAATAAGTGAAAGAAATGAACCCCCCAAAATAATACCACTTAAAGCAAAGCTTTTATAGTAGATTACCAGTAAAAAGAAGATAAGAACCAAGGCAGCAATGAAAGCAGCACCCAAGTCTCTAAAGGTATCAAGGGTGACTTTCATCTCTCCATCGAAGCGTAAAAGAAACTTTTCACCTGACATTTTATGTACCAATTCTAAGTCAAACATATAAGTAGAAAAAGGAGCATTTGAGACATTGTACTCTTTTGAGAAGTACTCTTCCATTTTTGCACGAGCATCTAATAGTGGGTAAACCTGAGAGACATTATCGGTCTCTGCAATAACATTTATCATACGTTTTAAATTTTTATGCATAATAGTAGGAGTTGAGTTTATTTTTATGACTTTAACAACCTCTGTCAATGGAATCATAAGACCTTGTCTGTTCATTAGGGTAAGTGATGAAAGTTTTGAGATGATAGCATCTTTAGAATTGTTTTGTAGGTATCTTGTCTTATCACTTAAAACCAAATATATTGGTGTTTGAGAAGAACGATGTTCAGAGTTTTTAGTCGCAACAACCATACCTTGAAATGCCAAATATAAAATATTGTTAACTTGTTCAATACTTAATTTTAATTTGGCAATTTTTTCAAGATCTGGAAGTAGTTGATATTTTTTATAGATATCATCAGCCATGATATCCACATCTACAAGGTCATCTGTCTCTTTTAAAATATTTGCTACTTCAAGAGAAATTTTTCTTGTTTGAGGAATGCTATGTCCATGTACTTCAAGGACAAGTTGTGCCAAAGTAGGAGGACCTGAGGGTTGTTCAATAAACTTAATTGAAGTTCCTTCTATAAGGTTTTGGCAACTCTCTTGGATAACAGGACGCAGACGACTTATCATAAGAAATGAGGCCTCTTCTCTACTATGTATGGGTGTAAGGTTAACAGAAATTTCAGCTACATTTTCTGTTCTTTTCATAAGTGAACCTTTAACCAGCCCAGCATAATCTAAAGGAATTCCCTGCGCATAGAAAATAGACATATTTAAGATTTCTGGTTCATCTCTTAAAATATTGGTAATACAGCTTGTTACTTTTTTTGTTTGTTGGATAGAGCTTCCTGTTGGGGTATCTACATAAACAGAATAAGTAGTGGCACTTTTACCTGGTAGCATTCTAGCAAGTACACCACCTGATGGAAACATAAGTAGTGATGCAAAAAATGCTAATATGGTTAAAAATATAACCATGTTTTTTCTAAAAGTACTTGTTAAAATCCAATAGACAAATTTTTCTAGTTTTCCCATCTATTTTTCCTCTTCTTTTGGTTTTTTATGTTCAGGTTTTTTTAAAAGTTTTAGACTCAAATAAGGAGTAAAGATATAGGCAACAACCAGTGAAGCAAAGAGTGCCACAGGTACGTTGTAAGGAATTGGTTTCATAAATGATCCCATCATCCCTCCAACAAATGCCATGGGTACCATGGTCATAATAATAGCTAAGGTTGCAATGTTCGTAGGACTTCCCACTTCATCAGTAGCTTCGACAAGTAACTCACCCATATCCCTCTCTTCAACCCCTGGACTGTGTAAATGACGGTGGATATTTTCAATAACAATAATCGCTGCATCAACCAATAGACCCAGTGAAAGTAAGAATGCAAATAGTGTAATCCTATTCATGGTTTGACCTGTCATATAGGCAATAAAAAGGGTAATGGCTAAAATTGCAGGAACAGAGAAAGTTACAATAAGTGATTCTCTCCAGCCCAAAGCAAAGACAAGCATAATAGCAATAATAATAATGGTAATAACCAAGTGGTGCATTAACTCATCAACAGCAGCATTGGCTCTTTTACCATAATCTCTGGTTTTAATATACTCAATTCCAAGCTTTTTAAAGTTTGCTTCTTGCTCTTTAATAAGATTCATAACATCTTGTGCAACAAATACAGCATTGGTTCCAGCAAGTTTAGAAACAGAAAGTGTTACCTGTGAAATAGTTTTACTAAATGCTTTAGATTTGTCATTGTTTGATCTGTAGATAAGTTCAACATCTTGAAAATTTTGTTTATCAATACCTTTTTTTACTTTTGCAACATCTCGTAAATAAATAGGTGAATCTCTATAGCTTGTTACTTTAACATTTTCAATATCTTTAGCTGAGTGAATGGCGTTGGAGACACCAAAGAAAACAAGAGTGTTCTCATCAGTTCTTCCTTTTACATCAGGAACATTAACAGCCAATTGTTTAACGGCTGTCATGATTTGTCCCATTGATAGGTGATAAGCAGAAAGCTTGTTAACATCTACTTCAATATTATACTGTTCTTTATGCGCACCACTTAATGTTGTTTTGGCAACATTTTCAATACCGTTAATCTTGTGTTTAAGTTTTTTTATCTCTTCATTAAATTCAACTAAAGAGAGTTTTGAGTTTTCATTTTGATAAAATGCAACAGAGATAATAGGAACATCAATATCAATGTCAAAAGGTTTAATGAGAGGTTGCTTTGCCCCTGCTGGTAGCTGATCCATGTTTTGCATTACTTTATCATAGAGTTTTAAGTTAGAATCTTCTCTGTTTTGACCGATATAATACATCACATTAACAATACCAACATCGTTCATAGAGGTACTATAAACATGCTGTATACCTTGTATCTCACGAAGCTTTTTCTCTAAGGGTTTGGAGATAATGTTTTCAATTTCAAGAGGAGTTGCACCTGGCATAACAACCATAATTCCACCACCAGAAATGGCAATTTGAGGATCTTCTTCTCTTGGCATTGTGGATAGAGCTATCCATCCTAATGCTAAAATAACAATTCCTAGAACTGCTGTTAAAGGATTACGTAAAAAAGCTTGACCTAATTTACCTGCTACATCTTTTACTACATAGGGTTTTATTTTTTCTTGTTCCATTTTTAACCTTTTATATAAACTTTAGCATACATTCCTGGATAGATTGACTTATTTTTAAAGTCAAATTTTATTTTCATTTTAAACTTATGTGTCATTGGGTTTGAGTTTGGAATTATTGAATAGATTTTACCCGTACTGTTAAACCCTACAGAAGGAATTTCAATCTTTATCTCTTTTCCTAGTTTCATAAATCTGATGTTGTTTTCAGATATCTCAACGATAATACTAAGTTTTGAAAGGTCAGTTAAAATGACCCCAGGCATACCAGGCATTGCCATCTCTCCCACCGAGAGTTTTTTTGCAATGATGACTCCTGCATTAGGTGCTTTTAATTTAAGGTAATTATACTGATTTAGTACCTCTTTCTTCATTGCTTTTGCTTGAGCAACTTGTTTTGAAGCAATTTCTACCATATCACTCATATTTTGAGCTCCAAGTTCTAAGTTTTCAAGTTCATATTTTGAAACCATACCTTTTTTAAATAATCTTTCATATCTTCCAAGGTTTAGAAGAATATTAGAATATTGGTTTTTGTTCATTTGAAGTGCCAGTTGTGCTTGTGAAATAGCTAAGTTGACTTGTTCTTTTTTTGAATCAATCTCTTTTGAATCAATTTCATAAAGAAGTTGACCTTTTTTTACAATATCTCCTTCAGCAACATGCATCTTTTTAACAATCCCCATGTATCTACTAGTAATCATCTTCTGATTGTCTGAAATAACTGAACCTGCCAGTTCTAAATCTAGGGCATTTAATATATTTATACTTAATAGTATGATCATAAAAAATTTCATTATCTTTCTCCTTCATTGAGTATGCTTCTAAGCTCAAAAACTTTTGTATTTCTGTCATTTTTGGCGGTTAATAGTTTTAGTAAAACTTCTAATTCTTTTGATTGCTTTATCAGCACATCTGAAATAGATGAAATACCTTCTTTATAGCGTTCTTGATAGTTTTGGTAAACTTGGTTTGCAAAGTCTAATTGGGTCTCAAGGCTTGTAATCTCAGCCATTTTACTTTTAATTTCGGTTTGAAGTTTTGCAATTTTTAAACCAATACCCTTTTGTGCTAACTCAACTTGCTCTTGAACTTTCATATTTTCAACTCTTGCTTTATCTAAGTTGTTTTTATCAATTAATCCATTAAATAAATTCCACTCAAGTTGTATGCCTACTGTGTAAAAATCTTTTTTAATAAATTGATTAAATGGTTGATTGTCTGATGAGCCATACTCCCCAAAAGCACCTACAGTTGGTAAAAAGTTGGCTCTTTGGGCTTTTATTGCCATATCACTTATTTCTAATCCAAGTTTTGCTTTTTGAATATCTAAATTATTCGTTAAAAAATCATGTAAATTGCATTTTGGCATTGTTACTAAGTTTGTGACTGCTTGAATAGATTTTACATCTTTGTTAAGTAAAAATGAGAGATATTGATAGGCGAGTTCTTTATTGTAGTTCGCTTGTGAGAGCATACTTTGTGCTTCGGCTTGTCGTGTTTGTACTTCAAGTTCATCAATCTCTTTTGCAAAACCTTCTTCCTTCATGCTACTGACAATATTTTGAAGTTCTTCTATGTTGGAGACGATACTAGAAAGATTATCAATATATTGTTGGAGTAGGGAGATGTCATAAAATGTTTTCGTTGTTTGAAAAACTTTTTCATTGAGTAGTTTTGAGGTGTCGAGTTGACTCATATGTTCTAGTGCTTTGGTGATTTTTTCGTATTGTTCAAGTTTACCTCCTGTATATAGAGGAGCCATATAGGTTAGGGTAGTTTGGTAATGGCTTCGTGAACTTGGGTAGTTTAAGTCATTTGGTGCAACAGGTAGAGGGTTTGTGTTGCCACTTGAATCAAACTCAGCAAAACCAAAATCTCCAAAAGTAGCTTCTCTACTTTTGAGTTTAAATCCAAAAATATTACCAGCATCGTTAGAGTGTAATGCTTGTAGCTTTAAGTCAAGCTTACCATAACCATAGCCTTTAGCAATATTGGCTTCATGAGTTTTAAGATGCTCATTAAATTTTGAAATTTTGAGTTCAAGATTATTTTCTTTCATAATCTTTAAAGCAGTCTCTAAAGATAAATCTCTTAACTCTTCAGCCTGAATCATTAAGGTAAAAATAAAAGATAGAAGAATATATCGTAAGTTATAGAGAAGCATAAAATTCCTTTTATAATTTAATCTTATTACAATTATAAGTAATTAATATTAATTTTAGATAAAAATTGACTACTTTATGTATAAATTTGATAATATGAACTGTTTTATATAAAAAATTTTGATTAAAATACTAGATAGTGTTTCCCTCAATGAAGAGGGAAGGAGATTTGAGAGGCTTAGTTCTACTAAATACTAACGTGATTGACGCTGAGACATGCTTCTAATTTGGAAAGTTCGAAGAGAACTTCTTTTGTTACATTCTCATCAACATTAACTACTGCTAAGGCATGAGATTTATTATCTCTACCTAGTCTAAAGTCAGCGATATTGAGTCCATGAGATGAGACGATACGACCAAGATCTCCAATAACACCAGGAACATCGGTATTTCTAAATAAGATGAGATTCCCTTTTGGCTCAAGGTCAAGCTTATAGCCATCTATGTCCATAATGCGTAAGGTCTTCTCTCCAAATACAGTTCCTGCAATAAAGAAGTCACCATTTTCAGTAGATATTTTAAGACTTATTTTATTAGTAAGACCAGAGTTGTTAACTGCTGTCTCTTTAATAATTTTAATATTACGATCTTCTGCAATAAATTCTGCATTAACATAATTAACTTTGTCTTGAAGTGACTCAGATAAAATACCTACAGTAGCAAAGGTAGTTAGTGAGTCTAGATACTCAGATACATCACCTTTTGTGGTGATTTTAATGCTTTTGACTTTAGATCGTGTAGCTTGTGCTGCAATATTACCCATCTTTTGAATAAGTTCAAGATAAGGGCGTAAAAAATTAGGAAGTTCACTCTCTTTAATAGGTAAATTTAAAGCATTAGGGTAAGCAATACATTTAGCAGCGGCAATGGCATTCTGGGCAGCTTGAATGGCAATATTTTGTTGCGACTCTTTTGTATTTGCACCTAAGTGAGGTGTTACTGTTACATTGTCAAGGTCAAGCAAAGGATGTTCTGTTGCTGGTTCTTTGTTAAAAACATCAATCCCAGCCATATGAATTTTACCAGATTTTAAACCTTCAAGTAGGGCATCTTCATTGTAAAGACCACCTCTTGCACAGTTAATAAGTACCACACCATCTTTCATCTTAGCTATCTCTGCTTTGTCTATCATCCCAAGTGTCTCTTTGTTTTTGGGGGTGTGAATGGTAATAATATCACAAGCTAAAATATCTTCAAAGTTTTTAGTATAAGTAATGTCAGCATCAGTTGCTTTTCTAGGGTCAATGTAAGGGTCATAAGCAATAACATCCATTTCAAATGCTTTGGCTCTTTTACCCACACGTGAACCGATGTTTCCAAAACCAATGACACCAAGTTTTTTATCTTTAAGTTCTGTTCCATACCAGTCTTGTCTTCTCCATACTCTGTCTAACTTTAGGTTATTATGAGCATAAGGAAATTGACGTACACAAGAGAGCATGTGTGCCATGGTAAGTTCAACAGCGGCAATGGTATTCGCCGTTGGTACGTTCATTACAACAATACCTTTTTTACTACAACCCTCAATGTCAACATTGTCAACACCAACACCAGCACGAACAATAGATTTTACATTGTGTGCATGGTCTAAGAAAAATTGATCAACATCAGTAGAAGAACGGGTAATAGCAACATCAGCAAGAGGAATAATTTCAGTGATGAGCTTATCTTTAGGCTCATCAGCAGCATTAATTAGGTTTATATCAGCATCATTTGCAAGAATATCCAAACCTTTTTGGTGGATATGATCACAAACGACTACGGTCAGTTTAGACATGTTTGTCAATTCCTACTTTCTTTTAAAATCGCCAAAAGCATCACCAAGTGTCATGCTATCATCTTGTTCAGAATTTAATTTGTCTAATGCTTCACGCTCTTCTTGACGTTCAAGTCTTCTTACTGAAATTCTAATTCTATCAGATTTTGCATCAAGGAATGAGATTACAGCTCTAATAGTTTGACCTTTTTCAATCTCTTCTTCTTTAAGAGGATGTAAGTCATCAAGTCTAAGAAGTGCATCAACACCAGGTTCAATAGATACAAAAATACCAAACTCTTTTTTATCTTTTACTGTACCTTCTACAACGTCACCATTTTTATGCTCTTTTGCATAAGCCGCAACTGGAGATTCTTGCATTGCTTTAACACTTAAAGAAACTTTACCTTGATCTCTGTCAATTTTAATAATCTTAACTTCAACTTCATCACCAGACTTGTACACTTCTTTTGCTGGTTCTGATTTTTCCCAAGAAAGCTCTTGGTTATGTAAAAGACCTTCAACAGCCCCAATTTTAACAAATGCACCAAAGTCAGTTACTGAGGATACTGTACCTGTAATTACATCACCAACTCTGTTTGCAGAGGCAAATTGGTCAATTGGTTTTGGAAGTAATGTTTTTCTTGAAACTCTAAGTCTTCTTTGTTGCTTGTCAATTTCAATGATTTGAACATCAATAACTTGATCAATCTCAATATGATCTTTTGGATGTTTAACATTCTTTTCCCAAGAGAGTTCAGATACATGTAAAAATGCTTCTAAATCTTCACCTAAATCAACAAATGCACCATAAGGTTCAATGTTAGATACGGTTACAGAAACGGTATCACCAGCTCTTAGTGTGTTGTCAATATCTTTCCATGGGTCAAGGTTTGCTTCTTTAATAGAAAGAGAAAGGTGTCTTTTCTTTTTATCATATTCAATAGCAATTACATTAACTTCATCACCCTCTTTGTAGTATTTTGAAGGGTTAACTGGACCTTTATGTGAAATTTGTGAGTAGTGAACTAAACCGTCCATACCACCAACATCTACAAACATACCGTAAGAAGTAATCTTTTTAATTACACCAACAACTACAGCTTTGTTTTCTAATAATCTGTCTACAATCTCTTGTGTTTCAGCTTTTTCACGTTCTATGAGTGCTTTTCTTGAAACAACAACTGAATTCTTCTCTTTGTCAACTTTTACAATAAGTGCTTTAATTTGTTTACCTATTGGGTCTGCTTTATACGATATATAAGAGAGTGTTCTTGGCATAAAAAATTCTAAGCCAGAAACATCTACGACAAATCCACCTTTGTTTTTCTTGGTAATTGTACCTTCGATGACATATTCTTGTTCTTCATCATACTCTTCAATAAATTCAGCCAGAGCAGCTCTTTGCTCTGCTAACTCATAAGATACACTTGGTCTTTCACCTCTTTGTCCTGTGATAACAACTTGAATAGTTTCACCCTCTTTGAAAAAAATCTCACCATCTTCATCTCTGATTTGATCCAATGACATCAATGCTTCATTTTTACGACCTATATCAATAATTACTTGATTCTCTTCTTCAACTATCTTAACAATTATACCATCTACTAAATCACTTTTTGTGTCTGTTTTTTTAAATGACTCCTCGAGCATTGCTCCAAAATCTACGTCTTCTATTTCGATATCTTCGAATTTCATGCTTACTAATCCTTGCTTGTGCCTAATTTT
>OBIK01000019.1_pt1 | contig 18890 bp, 23 predicted proteins | sample 1496171 | NCBI WGS metagenome assembly OBIK01 (sample SAMEA3367191, study PRJEB22510) | hydrothermal vent metagenome | biome: marine hydrothermal vent; material: sea water | place: Cayman Islands | collected 2012-01-19 | depth 2308 m | reverse complement strand
TTTTTAACCGAAGTTCCAAAATATTCATTCAAATTATTCTCTTCAAAAAACATTTCTGAAGCCCCAAAGAAATCAATATATCCATCTTTGATATAAAGTACATCATAACCCAAACGATAAGCTAGGTTTAGGTCATGGGTGATGATGATTTTAGATTGAAAGAGTTTAGAGTTTAAAAGAGAATAGATATCTCGGCTTTTTTTAGGGTCTAAGTTGGCTGTAGGCTCATCAAAAATGGTTATTTGTGCATTATGAAGCACAGCAGTTGCCAACATGGTCAGTTGTTGTTCTCCTGAGCTTAGTTGTTTGCAGGGTTTGTTTTTTAGGTGGTGTATCTCTAAAAGTTTTAACATGTTCTTAGACGCTAAAAGTGTCTGTAGACGACTTAGGTTTAAGTACTCATCAAGGGTGATAAACTCATCAAATATTTCTAGTTTTGCAGGTATGTAGTTTATGATGCTTGTTCGCTCTTTGGCTGAGTAGTCATTGAGGTTTCTGTTGTTGATTTGAACAGTGTTTGAATGGGTGATGCCACAAAGAACTTTGGCTAAAGTCGATTTTCCAGCACCATTTGAACCTAAGATAATGAGGTTTTGTTTTGACTTTAATTCAAAGGATATATTGTGCAAAATTTCATTAGAATAATTAGTTATCTGTAGCATTATTCTCTTTTGTACTTGTTTTATAGGCTTCTAACATTTGGCGAAAATCTTCTAAAAAAAGAGCCAACCTGTCACTAGGAAGACCAGCATAAATGTTAGGATTAATGTAGATGGCTTTGGTTTTCGCAGCTGAGATGGGAAGTTCTAGCCAAGGTTTTATGAGGGCTTCATTGTTGAGACCATCTGCTTGACATCGTGCTAAAAGTAGGACAATGTCAGGATTACAAGCAATGATGTTTTCCATGTTTAAGATGGGTTGACCTTTACGGTTTGACTGCAAAGCATTGGTGTTGTTGCTTTCGTTTATGATTTCGTCGAAGTAGAGGTTTTGCCCTGCTACAAAGATGTTTTTCTCTAAAGAGCTATTTCGTCCAAAGACAATGAGAATTTTTTTGTTGCTTATGATATTTTTCAGATTTTTTAAGTTTTTATCTATCTTCTGAACAATCTTTTTAGCTTCTTCTTTTTTATTTAAAATCTCACCTATTTCAGAAATAGACTCTTTAATATGTTGAAGTGTGTCTATTTTAACAATTTTGCTTTTAATGCCTAAACGTTTTAGTTTGAGGCTAAGCTTGTAGTTGTTTTGTTGCATGATGACTAAGCTTGGTTTGAGTGCTACTATTTTTTCTAAAGAGGGTGAGAAGTAGCCACCAACTTTGGGAATATTTACAGAAGCTTCAGGGTAGAGTGAATATTGGGTATTTGCCACAATTTGTTCACCTGCACCTAGAGCGAATATGATTTCGTTGATAGATGGGCTAAGAGCGATGATGCGTTCTTGTGCGTTTAGGGTTAGGGTCATAATAAGTATAAGGAGGATATTTTTCATTTTAAATCTTTTGTGGGCAAAATTTGCCCACATTATAACAAAGAATGTTAAATTAGTAAGTAAGTTTCATACCAACATAAGCAGCTCTAGGAGATGTCGCATAACCATCTACTGTTTGGTAATATTTATCTGTAATGTTATCTACTTTTGTATAAATGCTCATGTGTTTGTCGACTTCATAATTGGCTGTGAAGTTGGCTACGGCATATTTACCTGTTTGTTGACCTTGTTCATTGGCTCGGTCATAGCGTTCTCCAATATAGGCACCACTTAGACCCAAATGTACATTTTCTATTCCATAATAGTCAATGCCAAATTTAACATTTTCTTTGGCTCTTCTTGCTAGGGCTTGACCTTTTGTGTCTTTTGCATCGGTGTTGGTGTAGCTTAATGAAAGTAAAATGTCATCTGCAATAGTTGTCTCATAGGCTACTTCAACCCCTTTTAGTTTAGAATCACCTTGAATATTTTGATAATTTCCTCCAATAAAATTACCATCAGCATCAAAGTTGGCTTGATAATCAATCATATCTTTAATGGTATTGTTAAAATAGGTTACTTTTAAATCTTTATAAGCAATTGTTACATCATAACCTTTGGTATCTTCAGGTGTTAAGTTGGCATTTCCTGAAAAAGGGTCAAAGAGATTGTAATGGGTTGGAACATTATAGGCTGTACCATAGTTTACTGAAGTAGTTAGCCCCTCAATGTTAGAGTGAATATGTTTAAGACCTATCTTTCCAGTGGTTTTGTTGTCAAACTTATTGTAGTTGTCTTGTCTAATAGATTGGGTAAAAAGTGTTGTTCCTCCCATTAGACCTTCAAATTTATTGCTATTGCTTAAAAATAGAGCCTTGTTGTTGTACTTTTTATTAATAGCATTTTTATGCTCGAAACTTTTGTACTCTCCACCCCAAACAACAAAGTTTTCTTTTCCATAAGGAATTTTTGACGTTAACCCATACTCTTTTGTCTCTCCATCAAAGTTCGGAGAAAATGCTGATTGAGGGTAGTATCTACTAAAGGTAGATTTTTTTGCAAAAATATCAACTTCATTAAAACTATCTATGTGGTTAAAATTTACAGAGCTTAATTTTGTTTTACTTTGAACATCATATTGACTGTTAGGATTAAATGAAAATGTTGCACTATCATAAGCATCGGCTTGGGTTTTTGCATCATTAATAATATGTGTAATATCTATTTTATTGGTCGCATTGATTTGAAATCCTGCTTGTAAATTGGTGCTTTTATTACGGTAGCCATCCTCTTCAAAACTCTCTAAGTCTGAACCTCTTGGAGCGACGGCTGAAAAACCTTTTGTACTTAAATCACTGTGACTGGCTTTGAGATAAAAAGAGTCATTTTTATAAGAAAGATTGGCTTGTGATTGAGCTGTACTAAAACTACCAAACTCCTGTGTAGCTCCAAAATGTAGACCTTTTTTTGCTTTTTTCGTGATGATGTTAATTACCCCAGCAGAGGCATCTGCACCCCAAATACCCGATTGAGCTCCTTTAAGAACTTCAATTTGTTCAATATCAGAAATCATCATATGTGCAAAAGGAGCACCTGAAAGGCTAGAGACATCATTGTAGCGTATACCATCTATGAGAACTAAAACACGTTTAGCATCAAATCCTCTTACATAGACATTTGTGGTGTGTCCTATTCCTCCATTGGCATTAAAGTCAATCCCAGGCAAAGAGTTAAGTGCTTCTGTAACCGTTGTATAGTGTCTCTCTTCAATCTCTTGAGCTGTGATGACATGTATGTTTGAGGTGACATCTGAAATATTTTGAGAAGTTTTAGTAGCAGAAGTTACTGTAATGTCTTCAAGTTTTTCATCTGCGATGAGGTTTGTGCTTAGTAATAGCGTAGTAATTAGGCTGAGTTTTATTGTTGTGTTCATTTGTATCCCTTGATAGATTATAATAATTAAGGTCGATATCTCGACTATTTAAAATGTTAAAGTAATTTATAGGCGTACAAATAGGGTGGTGAGGTTTTGTACTCTTGGTACTCAAAAGAGTGCTTATGGTACTGGAAGTTACTGTCAATAGTACATAGTTTAAACAGCGTTGAATACATTGCAATAACTGCTAATGAAAAATAACGTCGTTTGTAGCCTCTTAAGTGTTTCATATTCAAATATTACTGAAATAGGCTTAGAGTTGTTCTTAAAACCTTTTAGCTTTTAGTTTTGCTAAGTTATAATTATTATTAGTTACAAAGGAGTGTTTTAATGCATAATGTTTTAAGGAGAGTGTTTTGGGTATTTTTAATACTAACAACTTTCTCATTTGCTGCTAAAGTTCAATATTTCATCTGGGAAAAAGGAGTTAGTTTTGAGCAGTATCTACAAAAACATAAAATTTCAGAAGATATTTTAAAAGATTTAGACAGAGATGATTTAAAATTGATGGATGAGGTAGGGTTTAACCATCGCTATTTTGAGTTAATTGCTTCTAATGGTGTTTTGTTGCAAACACTTTTACCTATTGGTGATGAACTTCAATTACATCTTTTTCGGACACCTACAGGCTATAAAGTTGAAATCATACCCATCTCTTATCAAGAAGATACACATGTAACACTTTTAGAGGTTGATAGATCTCCCTATGCTGATATTGTTGATAAAGTCAAAAATAGACGTTTGGCAAGTGAGTTTACACGCATACTAAAGCACTCAGTTAATTTTAGGGGTATACAAAAAAAAGATAAAGTTGCCATTGTCTATGACCAAAAAATGCGTTTGGGACAACCTCTTGGGGTACCAGATATAAAAGTAGCGATGATTGAGTCTCATGGTAAAAAAAATTATGTATTTAAACATACAGATGGTAAATACTATAATGAACAGGGTAAAGTTTTAGTACAAAAGTATATGCGAAAACCACTTAATCATGTACGAATTACTTCACATTTTAGTAAGAGACGTTTTCATCCAGTTTTAAAACGATGGAAAGCTCACCATGGAACGGACTTTGGAGCAAGAAGAGGTACACCCATATTGGCAGCTGCAGATGGAAAAGTAATTTTTTCTGGCTGGAAAGGTGGTTATGGGAAAGTGATTAAACTCCAACATAAAGATGGCTATGTAACCTTGTATGCACATCAAAGTCGTTTACGTGTGAAAAAAGGAAAGCATGTAAAAGCTGGACAGATTATTGGGTATGTCGGAAGTACAGGGCGTAGTACTGGTCCTCATTTGCACTTTGGTTTATATAAAAATGGAAGAGCAATTAATCCTATGCGTATGGTTAAATTTACAAGTAGTGGGTTAACAGGACATCAGAAAAGAGCATTTCTGAATAGAAAAAATAAATATACCAAGATTATAAATAAAATCTTTGAAGAGAATATTCCTTCTTATGTTTGGAATACTGTAAATGAAATCTCTGTACTCCCTTCTATGAAAAAATATTATCAAAATAGAGGTTGGTAGTGAAGAGTATTATTGAAGATTTTAGACTAGAGCCTTTAGTAAAACCAAATTTTGTAAAAGCAGCGTTGGTTACTTACAAACAAAATGGAATTAAAAAATCATGGGAAATTATTGAGTCACATAACTCTGTAGCTATTTTGATTTACCATACAGAACGAGATGCTTTTGTGCTGGTCAAGCAGTTTCGACCTCCTGTCTATCATAGAAATGGCGATGGTATGACCATTGAACTTTGTGCTGGACTTATAGACAAAGAGAAATCTTTAGAACAAATAGCCAAAGAAGAGATAGAAGAAGAGTGTGGATTTGTTGTTCCCCTAGAAAAGATAGAGCGTATTACTAAAGTCTTGTCTGCTGTAGGAACATCTGGTTCTGAACAAGTTATATATTATGCAGAAGTAGATGAGTCCATGCGTGTAAGTGAGGGTGGGGGCATTGCTGATGAACAGATAGAAGTGATTGAAGTTCCTATAAAAGAGGCAAAAGCTTTTATGTATGATGAGTCAATAGGAAAAACAGTTGGATTGATGTTTGCTTTTATGTGGTGGTTTGATAGGTTTGATGGGTAAGTTTGGCAATGCCAAACCTACGGTTATTTCTTCAACGCCTCAGCAATTAATTCCAACGGATTCTTAAATATCGTCTCAACCTCAGCATGATTTAACGCTTCACTTAGTTGCATACGACAAGCAGAACACTCAGCAGAGACATAATGTGCTTTGGTATTTTTAATCATTGCTGCTTTTGGTTTTCCAGCAGCCTCTGCGAAATGAAATTTTTCTGTTTGCATGGTTACCCCACCAAAGCCACAACATTGGTCAGAATTGCTCATCTCAACCATTGGATAGTTGGGTGAGAGTAAGTTACGTGGTTGCTCATAAATTCCTTGTACTTTTTTAGCATGACAGGGGTCATGATAGGTCACTGCTGTGTTAAATGTTCCACGTGTTTTAAGTATGGCTTGAAGTTCTGTATTGTCATCTAGCCATGCTGTTGCCATATGGATTTTTTCAGTAACCTTTTTTGCTCTTTCTTCCCAGTCTGGCATGTCATGGTTTTTGAAAAACACTTGCCAGTCATGTTTAATCATCGCTGAACAAGTCGCTTCAGGAATAAGCATCGCATCACAATCATCCATGAAGCTTTCAAAGTATTCAATGTTTTTCTTGGTCATGTACTCTACTGAATGCACATCCCCTGTAAAATAAGCAGGAGCTCCACAACAAAGCTGCTCTTTTGGAATGAAAATATCAATGTTTATCTCTTTGAGTATCTCTACTAAAGAATCACCAATACCTGTATAGTTATAATTTGCTAAACAACCAATAAAGAGGGCTATTCGCTTGTTTTTCTTCTCTTGTTTGGGTGCTGGTATCTCTTCTGGGTAGCTATTTAAAAAGCTCGTTTTGACCATAGATGGAAGTAGTCTTCCTTTTTTAATCATAGGCAAAGAGAATCTGGCTCTTAGCCCTCTGTCTTTGTCATCTTGTGCTAAGGCACAGGTTTTAAACATGAAGCCCATCTTCATAACAAAATCCATGATTTTACGATGACGTAAAAGGAAAAAGAAGCCACGCTTAAACCATGCTATTCCAAATTTATCAGCAATGTCAGCACGTACCTCTTCAATGACCATGTCCGTGGCTAAACTATTGGGACAAACGTCCACACAGTTGGTACAAAGAAAACAGCTTTCAAAAATATTTTTGGCATTTTTGTCTAACTCTAGGTTACCTTGTTGGTATTGTGCAAGTAGTTCAATAAATCCTCTAGGAGAGGTTACTTCATCGGGATTGACTTGGTGAATGGTACAGACGGGAATACATTTTCCACACTTTACACAATCGTCATCTACTGCTTGAAAATTAAAAATATCTTCTAGGTTTTTGCTCATATTACTTCTCTCTATGTTGGTCAAGCCAAACCATAATACCTTTTTGGGCATGGAGTCGGTTCTCTGCTTCTGTGAAAATCTCATCAGCATGGCGTTCAAATATTACTTCACTTACCTCATAATCTCTATACGCAGGCAGGCAATGTAAGAAGATAGCATCTTTTTCTGCAAGAGACATTAAATCTTCATCAACGATGTATCCATCAAAAGCTTTCATGCGTTCTTCTTTTTCATCTTCTTGTCCCATAGAGACCCATGTGTCGGTGGTGACGACATTTGCACCTTTTACAGCTTCTTTTGGATTATTTGTAAATGTAATTTTTGCTCCAGAGGCTTTAGCCATGGCTAAAGCCTCTTCTATGATTTTTGCATTACATTCATAACCTTTTGGTGTTGCAACTCTTAGTTCAAACCCTAGTTTTGCTGCTAACATTAGCCAAGAATGTGTCATGTTGTTACCATCTCCAACATAAGCCACCACAGGTTGAGTGATGCCAAATTCGAGCATGGTTAAGTAGTCGGTCATAAGTTGAACAGGATGATATGAGTCAGTAAGTCCATTGATGACAGGGACTTGTGAGTACTTAGCAAACTCTTCTAGTTTTGTCTGCTCAAAGGTACGAATCATTACCATGTCAACCATACGGCTAATAACACGTGCCGTATCTTTCATGGGTTCGCCACGACCCAGTTGAATGTCATTGGAAGATAAAAATAGACCAACTCCCCCAAGTTGATAAATCCCTGTCTCAAAGCTTACACGTGTTCGTGTAGAGCTTTTTTCAAAAATCATACCAAGAGTCTGTTTTTCCATATAAGGTACAAAGTTTTTAGCTTTTGTCTCTTTTTTGATTTTTTGTGCTAGGGTTATCATCTCTAAAATTTCATTTTTACTGAAATCTTTTAGGCTTAAAAAGTGTCTCATGGGGAGTTCCTCATCTGTCTATCATACGTTGATTTTAAATTAAGGAAACCATTTTACCATAAAGAGTTTAATGTTAAAAATTAAAGAGCGTGTTGTATGTTTGTATGCCTACTTCTTGTTTGTTTTCAAACTTTACAGAATCAAAATTTAAGGTGTTTTTATTGATAATGGCACAAGTAAGCCTATTGCCATAAATTGCTGAGGTGTCAATGCAGATTTTGTTTTTATATTGACGAATGCTTGGTTGAGAGAGATGCCCAAAAATATGATAATGTTCATTATCTTGTGCTTCTTCATGGGTGTAGGCTATGAGTTCATCTAAAGGCATTTTAGGATTTTTGGAACGTGAGACACATTTTATCATTTTTCTTTTTGCCTCTTTACTCTCTTGGCACAAATATTTTTCAGGGCAGGGTGCATGGGTGAGGGTGGCTGAAAAATCTTCTTCATATTCATACTTGTACCAAGGGAGGCACTGTTCATAAAGTTCTAAAAAGAGTTTTTTAAGGTGAGAATTTTTTTCTAAAAGAGCGACGGTATTGTAGTATTTTTCTTTATTGGCAATGGTCTTAGGGGTGATAATTAGGCTAGAATCTTTTGTAATGTATCTATAAACCATACTCTCATGATTGCCTTCAATAAGATAGAGTCGTTGCCTTTGCTTGTTTAAGTGTGCATAGTTTTCATGAATAAACTCAATGGTTTGGGTAAGTTTTTCATCGCTACCTTTGTCAACAAAGTCACCAAGTAGGACAATGGATTTATGTTCATTTTGAGGGGTTATTTCTAGTAAGTTTTGAGCGTTTGTTCTAAAACCCTGCTTTGCTAGTAGGGTTTTAAGTTCATCAATACAGCCATGTACATCGCCTATAATGATATATTCATTTTCGCAGGGAAGTAGCATTAACCTAAGAGACCTCCACCATTAACGTTAATATCTCTTCTTGCAGCATTAAGTTCAATAATGAAGCCTCCTGTAGCATCAATAAGTGACATCATTCCTAAGATAAGGAAAGTTGCATTTTGAGCCCATGAAACCATAAAGAACATGACAATAAATACCATAGAAACAATAAAGCTTAACAGTGTTTCTGTTGCCCCAAATTTATTAGCTGTTGCAGCTTTTGCAATCTCTACAAAGAGGGCAAGTGAGCCTACAACTAAGAAAAGCTCTCTTACTCTTAAGACAAAATCTTGTTTACTATTGATATGGTGCGTTAGGACAGGATACTCAAGCAGCGTATCTATGCCTTGTGCATTATGAAGAAAATCTCTGATAGGTGCAATATGTTCTTGCCCTAAATGAAGACCGATGTAGGCGAGTAAAACCCAAGTAAATGTTGACATTCCTGTAATAAAAAACATTTTTTTTCCTTATTTATTTTTTGGTGTTTGTGAAAGGTATTCTGCATTCATGACTTTGTCCATAGGTTGATGAACATCTGATGGATAGAGAACAAACTTAGAATTTTCTGAAGAAGAAAGCTCTTTCATTGAATCAATGTATGAAGCAGATGTTAAAAACTGCATAATTCTTTCATCTGAGATATCAGGCATTAACTCTTTTAAGTTTTTGATTGCTTTATGCGTAGCTTCAGCTCTTTTTTCAATAAGTATACGTTCTGAGTCTGCACGAAGTTCTTGCTCTTTAAAATTCGCATTGGCCGCTGTTAATTTAGCTTCTGCTTGTTTTTGTGCAACAATTTTTTGTTGTTCAGCATCAAGAATATCTTGTGGTGATTTAATATCTTCAAAACTTATCTGTGTAAGTTGGATACCCCAACGAGAAGAGTCTTGTTCTACAATTTCTTTAATTTCCCCTAAAATAGCTTCAGAGTTTTGTTGAATCTCTGAAAAATCACGTCTTGCCAATGCCGTAAAAGTACTGGTCATAACGAGGTTTTCCATTCTTGCTTCATAATCCTTTACCTCTTTAATAGCTTTGAGTGGATGAATAACTTGCATCATAGAGAACATGTCTACCGTGATATTAATGTTGTCTTTGGTTAAAATGGTTTGAGGTTCAGGGTCAACTTTAACTTCTCTTAAATCAACTTTTGCTTCAATTTTATCGAGACTAGGAATAATACGATTAATTCCTTCACAAGCAATACGGTCTACGCCATGACGGTCAATAACCCATGCCTCTTCAGAGGGAATAACACGAAGAAAAAAGAGTCGTCCAATCCCAATGCTAACAATAAAAGAATCAAATGATTTGCTCATCTTTTGAGAAAAAGAGAGTGGTCTATTTCCAAGCTTTGAACAATCTGCTTCCATACTATAGTAATCATCTTTCTCATTTTCTGTATGAGCTAGATTTTTTTTAGTAAGGTAGGGGTAGAATAAGTAAAGCATAGGGATTGCTATAAGTATAAAGATAAGTATAAACCAAAGTATTGATTCCATCATTAATTCCTTTTTATAGAATTATAACGAAATAAATATGCCTTTTGAACGATATATATTAATTTTGTCATAAAAAGTAATAGTAAAAATCACTTTATGATTATAAATAGCATAAAAGAAGAGAGTAACTGCGTTAACAAAGATGAAAAATTTAATTTACATGGAAATTTAGTGATTTTTATGTTAGAATAATACATAGTTAGTATTTACATTTTATCAAAAAAGGAACAAATTGTTCAATAATCAAGATAATGAAGCTGATTTTTGTGACTCTTATAAGTCTCAAATATTGGGTCACGGCAAGCAAACAGAAGAAGTATCATTTTTTAGTATATTTCTAAAACTTTTAACTATTTTCATGTTGTTAGTGGCTATTGTAGGGTTTATGTTTTATGGATATAAGTATTTTATGAGTAATAAAACAATAAACGATGTTGCTTCTTTGCCAAGTTCAATACAAGTTTCTGATGAAGAGTTGGTTGTGAAAATGCAAGAGACTCAAGTAGATGCAAAAAAAGAACTCCTAGTAGATGAAAAAATTATTAAAGAGATAGAGATGGAAAAAATGGCGAATGATGTTAAAATTTTGATTGCCAATAGTGAAACTAAAGAGGAGAATGAAGCAAAAGAGACTTTATCTCAAGATAGACAAGAGATAGAAAAACTAGAAGTTCCTAGCTCTTCAGCACCAGAAGCACAATACCTAGAAGAGTTAGCTGATTTATCAAAAGAGATAGACAAAGAGAGAAGTCAATAGGCTTCTCTTACTAAGGTGTTATTTATTTAAAATCTCAGCTACTTCTTTAGCATGATAGCTGATGATAATATCAGCTCCTGCACGTTTAAACCCAATCATCGTTTCCATCATCACACGTTCATAATCAATAACCCCAGCTTTTGCAGCCATTTTTAACATGCTGTATTCGCCACTTACATTGTATATGGCAAGAGGTAAAGAGGAGTTCTCTTTAATATCACGTACGATGTCTAAGTAAGCAAGGGCTGGTTTAACCATGAGTATGTCAGCACCCTCAGCCTCATCAGCTAAACTCTCTAATATAGCCTCTTTTCTGTTAGCAGGGTTCATTTGGTACGAGCGTCTATCTCCAAAACTTGGAGAACTTTCAGCCACATCTCTAAATGGACCATAATAAGCAGAAGAAAATTTAGTAGAGTAAGACATAATGGGAATATGTGCAAAGCCATCGCTATCAAGACCTGAACGAATGGCTGTTATCATACCGTCCATCATTCCACTTGGTGCTATCATGTCTGCTCCAGCTTGTGCATGAATTTGAGCTTGTTTGGCTAGGTTGTCTAAAGTTATGTCGTTGTCTACAGTTTCTAAGACAGGGTCTAAAACGCCACAATGCCCATGGTCGGTGTATTCACAAAAACAAAGGTCAGTTACCACAAACATGTCAGGATGTGCTTTTTTAATTTCTCTAATGCTCGAAGCAATAATCCCATGTTCACACATAGCATCGCTTCCAACAGAGTCTTTGGTATCAGGAATTCCAAAAAGAAGAATAGAATAGATACCAAGCTTTTTTAATACCTCACACTCTTTTAAAATCTCATCAATACTCATCTGAAAAACACCTGGCATTGAGTCAACTTCAACCTTTAAGTTTTTTCCACTTTTGATAAAAAGAGGGTAAATAAAGTCATTAACAGAGATATGTGTCTCTTGAAGTAAATCTCTTAGTACAGGGTTGAGTCTTTTTCTTCTAAATCGTGTAAACATTTGGAATCCTTTTTTATTTCAAACATTTTAACACCATAACATTTATAATTGATTAATAAATAGATATAATCTTTCCCATGAGAGAGATTGATATATCAGAAGTGGCAAAACTACCAACCAAGTATGGAACTTTTAACATTCAGACCTTTAAAGAGTTTGGTAAAGAACACTTGGCTATTTTTACAGATAATTTAAATGACAACCCTATAATTAGAGTACATTCAGAGTGTTTAACAGGGGATGCGTTGGGGTCAAGAAAATGTGATTGTGGAGAGCAGTTGGCTTTTTCTCAAACATTGATTGCTGCAGAGGGTGGTATGATTATTTACCATCGTCAAGAGGGTCGGAACATTGGTCTACTAGGAAAAGTAAATGCGTATGCCCTGCAAGACAAGGGGTTAAATACAGTAGAAGCGAATCATCAGCTTGGATTTAAAGCAGACGAGAGAACCTATGAAATTGTAGAGTATATTTTAGACTATTTTAAAATAAAAAAAATTCAGCTTCTAACCAATAATCCAAGTAAAATAGAATCATTAAAGAATGTAGAAATCACTAAAAGAATTCCTATTTTAATTGATGCTAATCCTTATAACAAAGAGTATTTAGAGGTTAAAAAAAGAGATATGGGACATCTGTTGTAATGCAAAAAGAACAATTTAAAAAGTTTACAGATTTATTGCTTGAATGGAATAAAATTCATAATTTAACAGGTGCTAAAACTCCTGCTGATGTGGAACGAAACATAGAAGATTCTATTTTCCCTACAACTTTTATTAAAGAGCCGAGTTCTATTTTAGATGTAGGTACGGGAGCTGGGTTTCCTGGACTTATTTTAGCCATTGCTTACCCCAATGTAGCTACTGTACTTTGTGAACCACGAAAGAAACGTGCCATGTTTTTAAAGTATGTTGCGATGGAACTAGAGCTTTCAAATGTAGAAGTAGTTAAGAGCCGCGTGGAAGATTATGATGCTAGTGCTTTTGGACTCATAAGCTCTCGTGCTGTGACTGACACTAAGATGCTTTTAGATTTAACAGCACATCTACAAGATGAAAAGACAGAGTTTCTTTTTTATAAAGGAGAAAAAGTTTTCTCCGAATTGGAGCTTGTTGAGCAGAAATTAGATTATAATATAATTGAAAAAAATCAGAGAAATTATCTCTATATAAAGGCATAAAAGAATGTGGTTAAAAGTTATTTTTGTAGTCATAGTAGGGCTGTTTCTTTACCGTTTATTTGGGGGAAAAATTCCATTTATTGATAAATCTGAAACATCTAAAGAGGATGAGCATGATTTTGGTAAAATAGAAGCAACATCTGAGTGTGCTGTTTGTGGAACTTACATGACAGAGAATGATGCTTTGATTTATCAAAAAAAGTCTTATTGCTCCAATGATTGTTTAGAGAAAATTAAATAGTTTTATGAAAATATTTGGACATGAGTGGATAGAGAGTGAGAAGTTTTATGAAGTTTCTAGCGTAGATGAGATTGCCACAACTCCTGCTAATTCACTTTTAAAACTAGACAAGCTTTCTAACTCTATAAGCATCGCTAAGCACTGTAAAGTAAATGCTTTACGCTATGCTGTACAAGCTGATAATATAGAAGATGCTATTTTTGCTAATCTTTTAAACGCTACATATATTTTATGTAAAAAAGAGTTAGCCAAAGAGCTTATGCCCATCGCTCAAAATTATCTGTTTGACACACAGGTTTTAGCTTATATCAATAAAAATGAAATTGAAGAGATGGCTAGAGCAGGGGTTGATGGGGTAATGTTAGAATATTTTATCTAATCCCAGTAATAAAAGAACCGTTAACATCCCTCCAGCAATTCCAGCGATGATATCATCACCCATAACACCCAATCCACCTTTTACTTTACGGTCAATAGTCCCAATGATGGAAGGTTTCCAAATATCAAAAAGTCTAAAAGCAGCAAAGCTTCCAAGAATGGCTATTTCATACGCATAGTCATAGTTCATGGTTTTTGCACTTGCTATGGCAAACATGAGTGCTATCCACATTCCTGATACCTCATCAATGACGATACTTTTGTCATCATGAGAGTTTGTTGCTTTTTCATATTTGTTAATTTCAAAAATACCAATAATAGTAATGGCAAGTGTTAGCATAAAAAAAGTTTGCATGGGAATGAGTTGTAAAAGTATCACTCCTACAACTAAAGCAGCTAAGGAACCAGCAGTTCCAGGAGCTTTTGGTGCAAGTCCACTTCCACCAAAGGTTATAAATAGTCTGTTTAAAGTCATATTGTTACTTCTCTCTTTTTATGTCAATGAGGTTGTTTGGTAGAGTCCTATGAGCTTAATATAGAAATCTTCATCGCTATGCTCTTCGATTAGCCCATCATTTGGTATGAGTGCATCATAAAGCTCTTGTAAATTTTCAAATCTATCAGGAAATAAAGCACTCAAAATATTGGCTGAAACTTCTCTTCTCATTAAAACAGAAGGTGGCATCATACCTGCATGGATAAGTTTTAAAATAGATGCTGAATGGTAATGAACATGATTGTGTTGTCCATGAGGACAAGTTTTTGAACTAACCAATGTTCGACATTTAGTACAGTAAACATACTGCTCCACTGTTGTTACTTCTATGTTAATATTTTTGGTGGCATCAAAAACAGAGTTTAAGGTATCGTGTTGATAAAAGAGACCCAGTCCAGCATGGTTTTTACCAATTAATAGATTGTGACAACCATAGTTTTTAGCCACTAAAGCATCTAATATGAGTTCATTGTATCCTGCAAAAATATAAGAATTTTCTAGGGGTACAACAATTACTTTGTTTGTTGGTAAGAAATTTTCTATAAAAGTTAACAGTGCATCATGACGTACATCATAGCGTAAGCTCATCTTCTTAAAAGGTTTGAGTAAAAAAATCACTACCAAATCAGATTGCTCAATCGCCTGTCTAATCATACGTTCATGCGCTCTGTTAAGAGGGTTTGCAGCTAAAAGCAAAGCAGAAACATGCTTTGCATTACTCTCTTTTATCTTTTCTTGTACCAGTTTCTTTGAAGCAGAAATAATAGGATAGTTTACATGGTATTCCCCTGTTACTGCTATGTTACCTATGCGTTTCATGGTACTTTTTACCCCAGGGTGTGAGGGGTCATCAGTTCCATAAATACATCTTAAACGGTCTTTAGGGTCAATAGCAAAAGTTTCATCAACGGTCAGCTCTCCAACGCTAGTGTCTTGATGTATAAGTTCAACGACATCACCTTTTTTTAAAGATTTTAAGCAGCGTTCATTTTTTTCTCCTGAAGGAGTCAAGAGAAAAGGAAATGGAAAAGATACCCCTTTGTACATTTTACTCTTTCGTACTTCAATGGCTTCTTTTTCACTCATAAGTTTGGTTACAGGCTTAATAAGCCCTTCTTGTACTAAAGCCAGTGTTGATAATGCTTCAGCATCAATATATAAGAGATTATTTCTTTTTGAATATTCCATATTTTTTCCTTTTCTCCCATAAACTTTTTCTTGAAATACCTAACTTTTTAGAAAGTTCCGTATCGGGGTATGAGTATTGAAAGTTGTTAACAATAAATTTAACATAATCATCGATGGTTAAAATCTCATTTTGGTCATAGAGTTTATTGTCTGTATTAATTTCAATGGTTTTATAGTCTGTTTCAATATCGGTTGTTGTTGAGATAATAAAATCACGTCCTTCGAGTATAGCAAAAAGTTGTTCGCGTTCAGCCTTTTTTAGGGTCTGGAACTCTGAAATGTAGAGTAAGTGTTTCACATTTGACTTTTCTATTTTAGATTTCCAATCTTTATTGCCCAGTGGAACAAAAGAGAGTACTCTGTTTTGTTGTTTTGCGTAAGTAAATGCAAGTTTATCCACAAGTTTTATATAGTTAGTCAAGACAATTAAAGGCGATGACATTTTATCAATGTCATCATCAATTTTGATGTCTTGTAGTAAGTATTCGTTGTATTCCCTATAAAGGTTTTTATATTTTTTAAGGTTTTGAAACTCTTTGTAATGCTCAATCTTACGCTGAAGCTCTTCAATGATAAATGGTTTTACAATATAGTCATTTGCTCCTAATTTTAAAGGGGCGGCTACGGTGTCGTTGTTAATGTATGAAACCATAAGAATAATTATCTTCTCTTTGTATTTGGTAATAAGAGAATTAAAGTTTTGACCAGGAAGGTTGGTTGATAGCAGAAATACATCTCCTGTACTCATAGCCATGGCTTCTTTAACTGAAGAGTAAACTTCTGTTTCATAACCTGATTGCCCCAGTTTAGCGGCAATACTTTGAGCTAAGTAAAGCTCATTTTCAATTATGGTAATTTTCATTTGTAGTCCAATCGTAATAATATAGGGTGGCAACAGCTTCAACAGCTACGCCTTCTTTTCTTCCAATCCAACCCAGTTTTTCAGCTGTAGTAGCTTTAATGTTAACAAGGTTAGGTTGTAGATTTAATAAGTTAGCAAGTTTAAATCGCATCGCTTTTTTGTAGTTTAAAAGTCTAGGTGTCTGTGCTATGATGGTTAAATCTACATTGCCAATAACATAACCTAACTCTTTTACTCTTTTTACTGTATCAAGTAGTAGCTCTTTGGAGTCAGCCCCTTTGTATTTTTCCATAGTATCAGGATAAAACTCACCAATGTCTCCTAAACCAGCAGCACCAAGCAGTGCATCAATGAGTGCATGAATGGCAACATCTCCATCACTATGGGCTTTAAATCCAAAAGGTGAATCTATCTCTATCCCACAAAGTACCATCTGTTTTCCCTCTTCAAAAGGGTGAATGTCAATTCCAAAACCTGTTAAAGCTTGACTTGAAGGTGGCTTTAAACAACTCATTTTGGAAAGGTCTTCAACAGTTGTAAGTTTATGTGCTTTAGCTGAGCCCTCAACAAAAATAATTTCTCCACCCATTGAAGCTACAGCTGAAGAGTCATCTGTAAATTCTACTTCTGACTCTAAAGCAGCTTTGAGTGTTTGAGTACATGAAAGTTGAGGGGTTTGAATGATTTTTGTAGCTTCTCTGTTTATTGGAGCATTTTCAAAATAAAGTGTGTCCACAACTTTAAGTGTAGGAACTACACAGCTTCTGTTCTTTTTTGCTGAAATTACACGTTCTATCATTTCCTCATCTAGACAACATCGTGCAATATCTGAGACTAAAACATAGGGGGTTTGTACATCTTTAAGTGCATTTTTGAGAGATTGCTGACGGCTATTCCCACCTTCAACAAAAGTCTCTTCTGTGAAGTTTGACATAACAGAGATATCATCCTTAGATGATACTATAATAGTCTTTTGGAAGTTATATAGATTTTGAAAATCATTAGAAACTTTAAGCCAAAGTGGTTGTTTCCCAATCCACAACCACTGTTTTTTAGGAGGCAAAGAGAAGCGAGAAGCTGAACCTGCACCTAAAAGAATTAGCGTAATATCACTCAATCTATTTCCTTTTTAAAAGATGTGAACCAATATTATACATTAGTAACCTTTGGTAACACCTTAAGGAGATACTTTGTAACAAAAAAAATTACATTTAATTAATTTTAAAAATATTTAATAACTTTTTTGTTTTATTTTTAGATATTATGCCATTTTCTAAAAGTTCTGAAATCATTGCGACTCCATCTACATTTGGAATGTTAATAACCTCTTGTATATTTTTTAAGTTTATCCCCCCTATGGCAACGATGGGATAGGGAACATTTTGTGACCAACTCTTTAACTCTTCAATACCCACAGTATCATAGGCTACAACTTTAGAAGTCGTCTCAAAGATGGGACCAATCGCCAAATAAGAAGGCTCAATCTCCAATGCCATCTCTATCTCTTTTGTTGTATGCGTACTGACTCCAAGACGAATTTTTGCATTATAAATGGCAGTTAAGTCGGCATCTACCAAATCTTCTTGTCCTAAATGTATGCCATAGGCTTTATGTTTAATAGCAAGTTCCCAAAAGTCATTGATAAAAAGTCTTGCTTTGTATTTGTTTGAGATTTTGATGGCTTCTATAATCTCTTGTTCTAAGGCTTCATCTTTTAGGTCTTTTGTTCTTAGTTGGGCTGTTGTGATGCCTAAGCAGAAGAGGGTTTCTAGTTTATCGGCTCGGTCTACTAGGGGGTAGATGCCTAAAGGGGTGTTTCCACAGTCTTTGAATGTCATTTATTGTTCCTTTTGAAAAGAGCATTATAGTGGGTTTCTCTAAAGTAAAAGTATCAGAATAAACTGCTATAATCATAGATATTAACACAAAGGAAATTCATGAGTGAATTACAATATATGCCCTTACTTAATGTTGAGTACTTTAATACGCTTCGTAAAAAAGAGAACATAGAAACTCAAAATGCCATCAAAATTTCTTTGATGATGGTTCAAGGATTTAGAGACATAGTAGATGAGTTAAATTTTGATGAAGAAAAATTACGAACTTTACAGTTTAATCTTGATGATAACTATGAAGTAGTAGAAGAGATTTTTAAAACCACAAGAGATAAAGCTACTAAAAAAAATTTAGATTCTCTTTTAACTGAAATGTCAAAGCTAGAGATGGAAATTGGTGATTTGATTTTAGAGCATAAACATGCCAGTTGAATTTGATGTTAAATACATAAGAAGTAAAAAGAAAGTTGCTAAAAAAGTCTCTTTAACTCTTATAGAAGAGACAGAAACCCTTTTCCTGCTAGACCCTAATTCTGCTAAATTACAATTAAAAAATATCGTTTGTCGTAGAGACAAACATAAACAATCTATTCGAGTATTAGGTAATGATGGCTACAGAATCCTACTGACTACAAAAGATGAAACTACTTATTTTCAAGACATTATGAATCATGATAAATATGATAGGTTGACTAAAGATTGCTAAAAATAAAACGACGAAGTCGGTAGGTCGGAGTATCCTTACTCCGACATTAGTTTGTATAAAGTAAAAGTTGATTTCTCAAGTAAATAT
>OBIK01000018.1_pt1 | contig 19330 bp, 20 predicted proteins | sample 1496171 | NCBI WGS metagenome assembly OBIK01 (sample SAMEA3367191, study PRJEB22510) | hydrothermal vent metagenome | biome: marine hydrothermal vent; material: sea water | place: Cayman Islands | collected 2012-01-19 | depth 2308 m | reverse complement strand
TAGACTAGAGAAGAGAGACTACAAAGTCTCTCCTGCAAATGGAAGTAAAGCACTAGCCCATGTCAAGCCACCACCAAAGGTATCTAGTAACATTAACTCACCCTTTTTCAAGCGACCCGATTCATAGATATCATTAATTGCCATAGGGATAGAAGCAGCAGATGTATTTCCAAATTTTCCAACAGTTAAGACCACCTGCTCCTCTGTCATTTTAAGAGCGTCACCAACGGCTTTAATAATCCTATAGTTTGCTTGATGTGGAATGAAATGTGGGATATCTTTTGAATCTATTTTATTTTTTAACAAAATATCTTTGACATCTTTGGTTAGAGTTCTAACTGCTAGTTTAAAAGTCTCATTACCTTTCATCTGAACAAAGTTTAAACCCTCATCTATCACTTGTTGAGATACAGGGTGAACTGAACCAGGAGCTGGAGTAAGTAAAAAATCAGCATAAGAGCCATCTGCACTTGCATGAATATCAATTATTGCTTCTGATTTATCTTCTGTAGCAGAGATAACAGCAGCACCTGCACCATCTCCAAAGAGAATACAAGTACTTCTATCGGTATAATCTACAATAGAAGAGAACTTCTCTGCACCAATAATCAAAACGTGTTTTTTCATACCAGATTCTACAAAAGCTTTGGCTACAGATATGGCATATACAAACCCACTACAAGCAGCTGATATATCAAATGCTTGTACATTGTAGATACCTAATTTATCGGAGATAACACAAGCCGTAGAAGGCATATTGAAGTAGTCAGGGGTGACCGTAGCACATACAACCAAGTCAATATCTGAGTTATTAAGACCTGCTCTATCTATCGCTAAAGCTGCGGCTTTGACACCCATATCACTTGTATACTCGTCTGTGGCAGCTATTCGTCTCTGCGAAATACCTGTACGTTTTAAAATCCACTCATCTGTGGTATCTACCATCTTTTCTAAATCTGAATTACTCAATATTTTAGATGGAGCGTATGCCCCAATCGCATGAAATTTTGCGTACATATTTTACCCTATGCGTTGTTTTTAGTAAGTAGTGCCTCTATCTCCGTATTTACATCATTGTCGTTGTAATCCATGGCTTGGAAAATAGCATTTTTAATCGCCTTCGCATTACTTTTTCCGTGCGATATAATAACACAACCTTTTACTCCAAGTAAAGGTGCACCACCATATTCTGCATAATCGACCTTCTCTTTGAGTTTTTTAAACACTTTTTTCTTCATCATAAATGCCCCAATCTTTGCAGGGATAGATTTTCGTATCTGTGTCTTCATCAAATCAAAAACAGTAGAGACAACTCCCTCACTAGCTTTTAAGACAATATTTCCTGTATATCCATCACAAACAACCACATCAACAGAGCCATTAAAGATATCAGAACCCTCTACATTCCCCTTAAAACCTGGAACATCTTTCATCAACTTAAATGCCTCTTTGGTTAAAGCATTCCCTTTACTATCCTCTTCACCATTGGATAGAAGTCCAACTTTTGGATTACGAAGTTTTAATACTTTTTGAGCATAAACTTCACCCATAATTGCAAACTGATAAAGGTTCTTAGCCGTACAATCGGTCACTGCTCCAACATCTAAAAGTAGTGTTTTTGCACCTACTAATTTATTTGGCATGAGTGTAGCTAAAGCTGGTTTAGAGATATAAGGAAGCCTACCAATACGAAGTGTAGCCAATGTCATAGTTGCACCAGAGTGTCCTGCTGAAACTACAGCAGCAGCTTTTCCATCACGAACCAACTCAACGGCTCTATAAATCGTAGACTCTTTTCGCTTCAAAGCTTGTGTCGCTTGGTCACTCATGGCAATAACATCAGAAGAGTTAATAATCTCTACTTCATTAAGATAATATTCAGGAAGAAATGAAATAATTTGGTCTCTATCTCCTACAAGAATAGGAAGAAACTGTCTTTCGTCAAGTGCTTGAATAACACCTTCTATAATAGGCTCAGGACCAAAGTCCCCACCCATTGCATCAATAGCAATTCTAATCATAAAAGTTGCTACTACGCGTCTTTAATTGTCTTGTATTCACCAGTAGTCATGTTCATGTGGTGAGGCATTCTCCATGTACCATCTGCATCTTTTACAGGTCTTGGTAATGTCAATTTATAGTGTGTTCTTCCCTTTGCTGCTCTAGTTTTACTGTGTCGTCTCTTAGGTACTGCCATAATATTTTCCTTTGTTTATTAAAAATTTTTATCTAAAATTCTTTTTCGAACTCTTCATCATCATTTTCGCAACTTTTACAGTTGTGATATGAGTTTTTAATGGAGGCTATTTCACTTTGAACTATAAATTCAAGGTCAACCACCCCATTAACGAATTCGATTATATCTAAATCATCTTCAGTCTCGATAACTTCATCACTTAAAGTAAGATGTAGTGGGCTACTCATATCATACTGATACACCTCACCACATCTATCACAAGCTACCTCAGCAGAGCCATTAAGCTCTCCCTCTAAACGAACACGACGATAACCTCGCTTAATCAAATTCCCTACTAAGGAGACCCCCTCTACCTCTAAATCAAAAGGCTTTGGGCTTTGACCAATTTTATCAAAAACTATTTTCATAGATTATGATACCTTATACAATCTCTCTTTGAGCGAAGAAAAAGTTAATCTCGTTAACTGCATTCTCTACTGAATCAGAACCGTGAACAGCATTAGCATCAATACTCTGGGCAAAATCAGCTCTAATAGTTCCCTTTTCTGCTTCTGCAGGGTTTGTAGCACCCATTAGGTCTCTATTTACTTGCATTGCATTTTCACCCTCAAGAACAGTCACAACAACAGGTCCTGAAATCATAAACTCAACAAGGTCTTTAAAGAAAGGACGCTCTGCATGAACCCCATAAAATGCTTCTGCATCTGCTCGGCTTAGTTGAATCTTCTTTGTTGCTGCAATTTTAAGGTTTGCTCCCTCAAATCTAGCAAGAATTTGACCTACTACGTTTTTAGCTACTGCATCTGGTTTAATGATTGATAATGTTTGTTCCACGATTTTCTCCATAAGTTAGTGTTACTATTAAACTAGTAAACTACAAGTGTATTTTGAGATGGGATTATATCAGAACATAATTAAAAAAAGATTTTTTAAAGGGATAGATAATAAAGAGAGATAAAAAAGGTTACAAACTATGGCAAAAAAGCCATAATTTGCAAGATAAAATTGAAAATTAGTCTTGAACTACATCTTCACCAGGAGTACCTCTGTCTGGTGAAAGAGTTAACCCATCTTTTGGCTCATCCCATACAATACACTCTTCTGTAGGACATGCTTCAGCACAGGCTGGAACATCAAAGTGATCTACACACTCAACACATTTATCTTCGTATACATAGTAAATCTCTTCTCCCGTTGGGTTATCATCCTCATCTACAATTGCTTCTGTAGGACATTCGTCGATACAGGCTGCACAGTTAATACATGTGTCTAAAATTTTTACTGCCATTTTATTTCCTTTATTTTTGGTTATCACACTATAGCAAAAGTAGCTTAAGCGTTTCTTTAAATTTATCTATTTAAATTAGACAAAATCAGAAGAGATACTTTTTAATATCATCAACTCTATTTGTCTCTTCCCAACTAAAACCACTCCCCTCTCTACCAAAATGTCCATAGGAGGCTGTTTTCCGATAAATAGGTCTTAGTAGGTCTAATTCTTTGATAATTCCAACTGGAGATAGGTCAAATAGCTCTCTTACACACGCCTCTATTTCTAACTCTTCAAAATCAGATGTACCATGAGTATCTACCATTACAGAGACAGGTTGAACAACCCCTATCGCATATGCCAATTGAATAGTTATTTTGTCTGCTATTTTTGCTGCAACCAAATTTTTTGCCACATACCTAGCAGCATAAGCAGCCGAACGGTCAACCTTTGTAGGGTCTTTTCCTGAAAATGCTCCACCACCATGAGGACAAGAGCCACCATAAGTGTCAACAATAATCTTACGCCCTGTAAGCCCTGCATCACCTTGTGGTCCACCAATAACAAATCGTCCTGTAGGATTAATATGATAGATAATATCCTCATGCAAAAACTCTTTAGGAATAACCTCCTCTATCACCTCAGTAATAACGGCTTCTTTCAAAATATCTTGTGAAACATCATCGTTGTGTTGAGTTGATACCACCACTGTATCTACAGATACAGGCTTACCATCAACATATTTTACACTCACTTGTGCCTTGCCATCAGGTCGTAAAAAAGGTATTGTTCCATTTTTCCTAACCTCGGAAAGTTTAGCTGTAATCTTATGTGCTAACAAAATAGGCAAAGGCATCAGTTCAGGAGTCTCATCACAAGCATATCCAAACATAATACCTTGGTCACCTGCACCTAGTTGACCATTTCTTTGGTCAACCCCTTGATTAACATCACTACTCTGCTCCCCAATCCCATTAAGTATCCCCGCACTTCGATAATCAAATCCAAACGCTGCATTGGTATACCCAATCTCACGTATAACCTCTCTAGCAATCTCCTGCATTGGTGCATAAGTCTCTGTTTTTAACTCACCTGCAATAACACAAAATCCATTACTAACCAACGTCTCAACTGCCACTCTAGCAGTAGGATCTCTCTCTATAATATAATCTAAAATCGCATCACTTATCTGGTCAGCCATCTTATCAGGGTGACCCTCTGTGACCGATTCACTTGTAAATATGTACTCTTTTGACATTTAAATAATCCTCTTCGCCAACTGCTCAGGCAAAAGCCCCAAACTCTCCTCCACTAATTTAGTATTCCCATGAGTAATAAACTCATCCTCATACTCAAAAGTAGTCAACTCCACATCACAAATATCTGCATCTGATAAGAAGCCTAAAATAGCAGAACCTACACCACCTATCTTGACAGAGTCAGAAAATACAAACCACTTTTTATGCGTTTTTGCAAGTTCATCTAACATCTCTATATCAAGTGGTTTTACAAAACGTAAATCTAAGATAGTAGGATTCTCTTCTATAAGTTTAGCCGTCTCCATCGCTCTACCTACACCATTTCCATAACCGATAAAAAGTATATTTTTTCCCTCTTCTACAATATCTGATTTCCCAAGTGTAAACTCACTACTACTCTCTATAGTAGAACCAAACGCTCCTCTTGGGTATCTAAAGGCACAGGGAGTTGGAAAATCTTTGGCGAACCTCATCGCTTTTATCATGGTCTCGTTTGATGAGGGGGCAAAAATGGTCATATTTGGAATAGCTCGTAGAAATGAGATATCAAACACCCCTTGATGAGTCTCTCCATCTTCTCCTACTAGCCCTGCTCTATCTATTGCAAAGGCTACACCTAAATTCATCAAACAAATATCATGGATTACTTGGTCATATCCTCTTTGTAAAAAGGTGGAGTACAAGGCACAAAATGGTTTGAAGCCCTCTTTTGCCAATGGTCCCATAGAGGTTACGGCGTGTTGCTCGGCGATTGCCACGTCCCAAAATCTCTCAGGGTATTTAGCAATGGCATTGCTCATTCCTGTTCCACTTGGCATGGCGGCTGTTACCCCTACTACTTTCTCATCTTCATCGGCTAACTCAACTAGAGTTTCAGCAAAAATAGCTGTTGAGGCTTTTGGAGCTGATTTTTTAAGCGAATCACCTGTACTAACATCAAACGCACCCACACCATGCCAATGCTCTTTTCCAACACCCTCTGCTACTTCATACCCTTTTCCCTTGGTAGTTTGGACATGGATAATCACAGGACGTTTCATATTTTTGGCTATCTTTAGTGTCTCTCTAAGTGAAGAGATATTATGTCCATCAATTGGACCGATATACTCCAAGCCTAACTCCTCAAACAAAATCCCTGGGGTGATAAGATGAAAAGACTCCTCAAATCGTTTTGCCATATAGGTGGCACTATCAGGAAAATTCTCTAACATATCTTTGGTTTTTGCTTTGAACTTTTGATAAAAAGGAGATGCCATTGTTTGAGAGAGAATACGACTCAATGCCCCGATAGGAGAAGCGATACTCATTTCATTGTCATTAAGGATAATAATCGCATGATATTTTCTATCACCTAGCTCATTCATAGCCTCATAGACCATTCCTGCACTCATACTTCCATCACCAATAAAAGCGATAGGAAGACGCTCATCTTGCTCACCTTTTAGAGCAATCGCTTTGGCTGCACCTGTGGCTAGAGATATAGAGGTAGAGCTATGCCCTGCCATATAATAATCTGCATTAGACTCTTTTGGTTTAGTGTATCCACTTAGACCCTCAAACTGACGCAAAGTTTCAAACTCATCCCATCTATCAGTTACTAATTTATGAGCATATGCCTGATGAGAGACATCAAATATAAAGGGGTTTTTCTTGGCATCAAAGACGGAGTGCATCGCTACAATAATATCAGTAGCTCCAAGTGTTGAGCTTAGATGTCCACCATTTTTACTCACCACTTCAAGTATTCTATGCCTTACTTGCTCTGCAATATCCTCTAACTCTTCAACTGATTTTGTTTTTAAATCCCCAAACCTGCTCATGTTGTAACCTTTTTAAACATCTCAAAAAATCTATTATTTTGTCTCTCTGTACCAATCGTAATACGAACAGCATTCATCTTATATGAGGCAAGATTACGGATAATAACACCCTCTTTGAAGAGTGCGTCTGAAATAGTTGTAGAGTTCATCTCATCAGTAAAAAGATAGGTAATAAAGTTAGTATAGCTCTCTATATATTCAAATCCATTCTCTTTTGCAAATGTTTCATATCTACCTATCTGCTCTTGATGTAGTGCTATTGATTGGGCTACAAACTCCTCATCTTTTGAAGCTTCAATTGCGGCAACTAATGAGAGTGTAGAGATATTAAATGGTGGTCGCATCTTGTAGAGTTCTGATATCATAGGAGCATTTCCAATCCCATAACCCACACGCATACCACCCAAACCATATGCTTTTGAAAAAGTTCCCAAATAGATAACATTAGAAAAACCTATTAAGTCATTTGGCACAATATGATATGCCTCATCTTTGGCAGCTGCATACTCCATATAGGCACAATCTACTACCACCATTGTTTCACTATCAACAGCATTTATTATTTTTAAAACATCATCTTTTGTTGTGGCATCACCTGTTGGATTATTTGGGGTACAAAGATAGATAATTTTTGGTTTATGCTCTTTGTATGCCTCTATAAACTCATCTACTCTGTGCTGATAACTAGGAGTTCTGATAATCTTAGCTCCCATCTGCTTTGCATAAATCTCATACATTGCAAAGGTTACTTGTGACATCAATACCTTATCATTAGGCATCAATAATGCACGAGAGATAAACTCCAACACTTGGTCGCTTCCTGTACCTATAATAATATTCTCATCACTCACATCAAATCTCTTAGATAGTGCATCTTTTAGCTCATAGAAACTATCATCAGGATATAAAAATGCTCGATGAGAATTATCTGCAATCGCTTTGGATACTTTTGGGCTACAACCTTTTGGGTTCTCATTGGAGGCTAGTTTTACTACATTTTCAGGAGCTATTCCAAACTCTCTTACTACCAACTCAATTGGCTTTCCTGCTTCATATATTTTGATATCTTTTAGTGCTTCATTAAATCTCATCTATCTCTTCCTTTTATACATCATCTGTCTTTTTGACATAAGAGCCTAGTATCTTGATACAGTCACCATATTTTTTAACAATCTCTTGAATACTTGAATTATCTTGATGCCCATCAAACTCTATAAAAAATAGCGATTGACCATCTATGATATGTGATTTAATCTTGGTTAAGTTGATTTTTGCACTCTCAAAATCATTCAAAAACTCAACTAATGTCCCAGGGGTATTAGGCAAACGCACTAAGATAGAAGTTTTATCTGACTCTGATGGAAGATTATCAAAGTTACTAATAATAAAAAATCGTGTTCTATTGTTATCATCATCTTGTATATTATCAAAAAGAAGTGGCAATCTATAGAGTGTTGACGCTATCTTAGGACAAATAGCAGCAGCTTCTCTATCCTTTAGTGCTAATTTAACAGCTTTTACAGTAGACTCTACAGGAATATGCTTCACCTCATCAAGCCCCAACTCCTCTAAAAATTTACGACACTGACCAAATGCTATATCTTTTGTGTAGATTCTTTTAATATCCTTTACATTATTACTAAGTGTTGAGAATGCCAACTCTATATCAAGTACAGCCTCTGCAATAATCTTTAAATCATACGAATCTAAACAGTGGATAGTATCACTAACAATACCATTTGAGTTATTCTCAATTGGAACAACACCAAATTTTGCTGTTCCTCTACTTACCTCTTTAAAAACACCTTGAATAGACTTAATTGGAAGATATGAGCTCATAGCTCCAAACTTATTTTTTGCAACTTGATGAGTAAAACTAGCCTCCTCTCCAAGATACGCCACACGCTCAGGAAGTTCAAGATTTCTAGCCACGGTAAACATCTCAACAAAAAGAGCATCAATAGCCTCATCTGTTAATTTTCCAGAATTTTGTCTCTTAAGACGATTTAAAATAGCCTGTTCTCTCTCAGGTCGATATATAGGTGCACCTGTTGTATTTTTCAACTCTCCAACTTGATGAACATACTCCATACGCTCATTGTAAAGTTTTAGTAGCTTATCGTCTATTGTGTCTATCTCTATGCGTAGTTCATCTAGTGTCATATTTTTTCCTTATTTCTGCCAAGAGGTATCACAACTCTCTTCTAATCTTATTTGCTCTTCAAATGTCTCACGCTCTCTTATTAGATAATCTTTACCATCTAAAATAGCAACCTCTGCTGCTCTTCCTCTTGTATTGTAGTTACTAGACATCGTAAACCCATATGCACCTGCTGAGTGAACTACCAAGATATCATTATGATTTAGAGGAGGAAGAGGCACATCTTTGCCTAAAAAATCTCCACTCTCACAAACAGGACCTACTACATCAGCAGGAGTCATGTCACCCTCTTTTTGTACTGCTTCTATCTTGTGATAGGCATTATAGAGACTTGGACGCAAAAGGTCATTCATCGCCCCATCAATAATCACAAATCGTTTATCTCCATTGACCTTTTCATAAAGAACTTTGGTCAAAAAGATACCTGAGTTTGCCATCATATATCTCCCTGGTTCAGACAAGATAGTAACATCTAACCCTTTTATAGCTTGGGTCACAACGTCTGCATAGGCTTCGGTTTTAATCGTCACCTCATCATCATAAACCACACCAAGACCACCACCAATATCAAAAAACTTAATATCAATATTAAGTGCTTGAAGAGAACGCACCAAATCAGCAACTATATTACACGCCTCTGCAATAGGAGAGAGTTCAGTAAGCTGTGAGCCTATATGAAAATGAATGCCTATTGGGTTTAACTGTTTTGATTTTTTAGCATAAATATACATACGTTTTGCCATATCAATACTTACACCAAACTTATTTTCATGAAGTCCTGTAGAGATATAAGGGTGTGTCTTTGGGTCAACATTTGGATTAACTCTAATAGAAATTCTAGCTTCTAACTCTAGCTCTTTGGCTATCATCTCTACCCGTTTCATCTCAGCTTCACTCTCTAAGTTAATAAACAAAATACCTAAAGCAAGAGCCTCTCGTATTTCGTCATCTATCTTACCTACCCCTGAGAAGATAATTTTATATCTATCAATCCCTGCTTTTAAAGCACGTTTAACCTCACCAATACTCACACAGTCAGCCCCTGCTCCAAGCTTGGCAAGATGACGTATAACAGCTAAGTTTGAGTTAGATTTTACGGCATAAGCTACCATTGATTTTTTACCATCAAAAGCACCTTTAAGCTCTTCATATCGAGAAGTAATGTTATTAAAATCATACACATATAAGGGTGTGTTATATTTTTCTACCAATGTTTTTATATCTAGGCTTCGTTTCTCTATACTCATATCAGTTAATTCCTAATCATTATTATTGGTCGCGATTCTATCTAAACTTTGGTTACAACTTGATAAGATATATTTAAGAGTTTAACCTATATCCGATGCTTTGCTTTTCCAAAAGTATAGATAGCATAAATCCATAATAACACAATAGGAACTATTGTAGCAACTTCGGGTATAACTCCTCCATTTGAACCCATCTGATGTAGGGCAAAGAGTATTCCCCATACAAAAAGTGTTCCACCCAAAGCTTTTATGGTCACTGAACCTACATTCATGTACCGAGCATGAAATGGAAAAGTAAAAAGAAGTATCATCAAAAGAGCGATAGAGAAAAGTGGCATAATAGCTTTTCCATAGATATCAGAACGTACTTTAAATGTTCCAATACCTTGTGATTTCAGCAACCTTTTGGCTATTAAACTCTCATATAGTGTCAGCTGTCTCTCCTCATAGATAGAGGTTAGTATCTTTGGATTATAGCCTACTAATGTCTCTAGTTTATCTATATGCTCCACAGTTAGATATGCCTCTCCATGCTCGTTGAGCCTTTTACTCTTTTGTGTAACATCAAGTGCCAACCACTCTTTCCCATCATAGGTAGCAGATGAGGCACTCTGCACGTTGTCTATTTTTTTATCTTTAAATGTAAAAACAGTAAGTCTCTCTAATTTTTGTTCATAGGGAAGAAGTTTACCAATATAGACAAAACTCTCATTATATTTAAAAAAAAGATTTTCACTTGTTCCATTGTTATACTCATTTTTTTTCAACGCTTTAGCAGTATCTTTGGCAGTGGCAAATGAGGTGAAATTGAGTCCTACAAAGAAGATATAAGTTATAAATGCCACAAATAAAAAAGGTCGTGCAACCTCTTTTCTGGTCACACCTAGAGCATAAAAAGCCCCCATACTATTGCGTTTTATAAATATAATTTTCGTCCATATCGCCCCAAATATAATCGCTAAAGGGTAGAGAAGATTGAGAGACTCTTGCCATTTATTAAAAATATAGAGAACTTTTAGGTTAGAAGATTGAAGTGATGTGGCATTCATCAAAAAATCAAGACCTGCAAAGAGTCCTGTAAGTGCCAAGAGAATAATAAGAAGATTTTTGGTGTAGTGAAAAGCGATATACCAAAAAAGCATCTTTTATTTAAACTCTTTTAATGAGTAGCGTGATTTAACATAGTTCAAATCATTATTTTCTAACTCTTTAATAGCATCAGCTGTGTGTGCTATCCAATCTGTTAGTATCTTATCCTCATCTTGTGAAAAATTATGAAGAACATAATCTGCCACTTGGCTTTTATGCTCAGGTTTATCAACCCCCATACGCACACGAATATACTCTTTTCCCATAACAGCATCAATGGAACGCAGACCATTATGACCACCATGTCCACCACCCAATTTAAAACGCAAAGCAGAAAAAGGCAAATCAATATCATCATGAATCACAATAATATCTTCCATCTCTATTTTATAAAAATTTTTAACAGCGAGTAGACTTTTGCCCGATATATTCATAAAAGTAGTTGGTTTTAAAAAAAGGATTTGTTTAGATTTAAAAAGTTCTCCATAAAAGGAGTTTTTAGATACATCTATCGCCCCAAAGTCATTGACAAGCTTGTCTATGACTTTGAATCCGATATTATGTCGTGTATCTTCGTATTGGCTTCCAGGATTACCTAGCCCTACGATTAACAACATGACTATTTTGCTTTGATAACACCACAAACAGCAACGTCTGATCTGTCCATTAAACGACAATTAGCTGGTGCTTCTACATCTCTAACAAGAATAGAGTCATCTCTATCTAAACCCTCAACATCAAAAGTAAAGTTAGTTGGCATATCTTCAATAGCTCCTCTAACTTTAAGTCTCTTTTTAGAAATTATCAAGACACCTTTGTTCTTAAGACCTTTTGGTGTACCTGTGGTTTTAACAGGAATAAGGAAATTTGTAACTTGACCAGGTACTGCTACACGTAAATCAACATGAAGAATATCACCATATACTGGATGAAGTTGATACTCTTGAATTACAGTTTTAATCTCTGTACCATCTACTGTTAAAGGGAGGATTAACTCCTCTTTTGCTCTTACAGCTTTAAGAAAATCACCTCTTTTAAACGCAGCTTGAATATTCTCTACACCATTAGCATAGATGTTAGCTGTTAGATAACCATCTCTTCTAAGTCTCTTTGCAGAGGCTGTTCCGATACTCTCTCTAGTAATACCTTCTAACATTTTTGTCCTTCTAATCTTAAAATTTAGAGGCGAATTATACCTAAACTTGTTTAATTTTTTGTTGTTTTTGTAACTTTATATCTATATTTTTTTTCTGATTGCTATTTTTAGAAATAAAAACAGTGCTTATTTTATTTATCAAACCATTACTCTGTTGTTGACTATTTTCCAATAAAGAGCGAAGCTCTCTGTTCTCTTTTTCTAAAATATCAACCTTATTTTTAAAAACTATAAACTCTTTTTCAATATGTTTAAATTGATCTTTAGAGATTATCATATCATCATCGGAAAGTTTCGAACGACTCTCTTCAAGTAACTCTTTCAACTTTTCAATCTCTAGTTTTAACGCATTTTGCTCAATATTAACGTGTTTTTCATCACCACTAATATTTTTTGCAAGTAGGAACTCTTTTTCATACTCATCGACCTTACTCTCTCTCTCTTTTAACCGTAGACTTAACTCCATAATACTCTGTAGACAGGCTACTTTATCTTTTTCCATAGCCTTTATCTGTCCTAGTTTATCTTGTATCATATAGAGTTCATCCGACTGTTTTCTTATAATATTAGACTGCTTTAACAGATTGTGACGATTAACAATACCCTCATCAGTCATCTTGTAAAGCTGTGTCTTTTGAATACTTAAATTGTCCTCTAATGACTTTAACTGCTTATCACGTGCATAAATTGTACTTCTTAATGATTTAACTTCAAGTATAGTTGATTTTTTTTTCATAACATCTGAAATGAACCAACCCACACCCATACCAATAAGCATTGCTACTGCTAAAAAAAAACCTATTTTTGCTATTAATTCTATCACAATAGAACTCCTATAATTATTATTAATTGTTTAATTATATTATGTTATATCAAAATATAGGATTAAAATAGTTTTTTTTTGTTATTTTTAACGATTAATCTACAGATTCAACCTCTTTTAAATCAAAAATATCATGAGAAGTATCTTCCTCTTTTCCATTTGATGCAACTCCTATTCCTTGGAGTTTCAATTTCATATCAGAAGCGTTAGTTGCATTCTCCAACACCACATCTTCTGATATTTTTCCCATATGAAATAGGTCAAGAAGTGCTTGGTCAAATGATTGAGAGCCATATATCTCCTTACCCTCTTCAATAGTATCAAGTATCTCATAATCTCGGTTCGTTGCGATAAGGTCAGCAATTCTAGGTGTTCGTTTCATAATCTCAATGGCTGCAGCCCTCTTTCCATCTACAGTTTTAACCAATCGTTGAGAGACTACCCCCTCCAATACAGATGCCAATGTCATACGAATACGATTCTGTTCAGCCTCAGGAAACATACCAATAACCCTGTTAATAGTCTCTTTTGCATCAAGTGTATGTAGTGTAGAGAAGACCAAGTGACCAGTGTTTGCAGCATGAAGTGCAATCTCAATAGTCTCCAAGTCACGCATCTCACCTACCAAAATAACATCAGGATCTTCACGAAGTGCTGCTTTTAGAGCATTTTGAAAAGAGAGAGAATCCTGCCCTATTCCCCTTTGAGAGATAAGAGACTCCCTATCTTGATGCACAAATTCAACAGGGTCTTCAACAGTAATAATATGCTTTTTCTTAGTTCGATTAATCCTATCAATCATCGCTGCTAATGTTGTAGATTTTCCTGAACCTGTAACACCTGTAACAAGTATCAATCCACGGTGCATATCTGCTAAATCTGCAATAATAGAAGGAAGTGAAAGCTCTTCAAGTGTCAAGATTTTTACAGGGATAATTCTCATAACAGAAGAGAGTCCATTTAATTGATAGAAGAAGTTAACCCTAAACCGATTATCCTCATCGAGAACATAAGTACAATCAAGTTCCCTAGTAGTAACCAAAGTATGATACTGCTCTTTGGTCAAAATATCTTGTGCAATCCCATCAAGCTCCTCATGGGTAAGCACTCTATCACCAAGTTTCAAAAGGTCACCATTAACGCGTAACCTAATAGTAGCACCTGATTTTAGGTGGAGGTCAGAGCCTCCGTTATGTATAAGATTTCTTAAATAAAATTGTAGTTTTTTTTCCAGTTTTTTTTCCATATGATACTCTTTATTAGTTTTTTATTAAAGTATATCATAAGTTTATTAATTTATTTTAATTTAAAAAATTAATCTTCCAAACTCTCCAACATCGTACTAAATGCCTCTTCAAATTGACGTAAACCTTCATCAAGCAACTCTTTTGAAATCTCTTCCATATCAAAACCATTATCTCTTAGATTTAAGAAATATCCATTTAAAACAGCATCATCAATAGGCAACATGGCTTTATCATCTCCTGTCTCTAAGTGAGCTTCGATAGTTGATAGTGGTGCTGTATTTACAGAGTTGGGTGCTAACAACTCTTTAATATAATAGTTTGTTGCAAGTGCATTACCTTTGACCCCTGTACTTGCAAATAGTGTTTTTATATTAGGAACATCATTTGACTCTATCATATTATAAATTTTAGCAGCGTTATAGATACCTGTTTTAGAAGGGTCAATTCCACACTCTTCAATCTCTACATCTAATGCTCTATCAAAACGACTTACAAAAACTGAAATTACACCTGAGAGACGACAAGGACCATCTGTTTCGCACTTGGCAATCCCTATGTTCATAGCTTTGAAACAGTGTGTTGCTTGTTTTTGAGAAAATACCAATGTTGCATTGACAGAGATACCATCTGCCATAAGCTCTGTCATCGCATCAAATCCTGCTTTGGTTGCAGGAACTTTTATCATCACATTTGGCTCACCTATCTCTTTAAATAATCTTCGCCCCTCTTCATATGTCCCTTTGCTATCATTAGATAAAAATGGGTCAACCTCAATAGAGATAAATCCATCATTTCCATCATCATATAGTGGTCGCAAAAGTTTTGCAGCTGTTTTTATATCTTCTATTGCCAACGCTTCATACTTCTCTTTTGGGGTTAATCCAACCAATGACTCTAACTGCTCTTTGTATGCAGGTGAGGTAATGATTGCATTTGAAAATATTGCAGGGTTTGATGTTGCACCATTTACAATTCCTCTATCCAAAAGCTTTCCAAACTCATTTTTTAGATAATCTCTCTCTACAAAATCTAACCACAACGAAAATTTAATATCTCTATTTACCATAACTATTTCCTCTAAAATTTATAATTATATTATTGCCTCATATCTACCCCATAAAGTAGTCTATGTAACCTCGCCCCACGTACACCATAATCCAATATCACTTGACTTGGTCAAAGTATCCTCTAGTTCATCTAAAAATTGCTCTCGAGAGATTAATCTAGCCCCTAAGCTCATCAAATGAGGTGTCTCTACTTGACAGTCAATAAAATCATAACACTTTTCAACGCAAAGTGTGCTTAATTTTCTTAAGGCAACCTTTGATGCATCTGGCATTAAAGCAAACATAGATTCACCAAAGAAAGCTTTTCCCATAGAGATACCATAAAGCCCCCCAACAAGTTTACCCTCAAAATAGGTCTCAACAGAGTGTGCATATCCCATTGCATGAAGCTCCATATAGGCATCTTTCATCTCTTTAGTTAGCCACGTACCCTCTTGCCCCTCTCTTGGAACTTTTGAACAGTACTCTATCACTCCCTCAAAATCGGTATCAAACTTTACAATATAACCCCTGTTTTTAATAACTCTACGCAGAGATTTACTCTCTTTAAACTCGTTGGGATATAAGACTAATCTAGGATTTGGTGACCACCATAAAATAGGGTCATTAGGAGAGTACCAAGGGAAAATACCATTACGATATGCTTTAAGAAGCCTATTAGGATTTAAATCCCCCCCATAAGCTAATAGACCCTCATCACTAGCTTCTCTTGCATTAGGAAAAGTATGGTGAAAGCCTATTTCAGTAAGATAGAAATCATCATCATATATTGAAGACAAAATCCAATTTCTCCTTTTTAAACCCTACTTTAACAGTTCCACCATCTTTTAAACTTCCAAACAGTATCTCATCAGTTAACGCCTCTTTGATTTTTTCATCAATCACACGAGCCACTTGTCTTGCTCCATAGATATCACTATAACCCTCTTTTGCAATATACTCTCTTGCTTTTTTAAAGAGTTTAATAACAATCTTTTTACGCTCCATCTGCTTGTTAAGCTTAATCATCTCAGTATCAACAATCTTCTCAACCACCTCTAGTGAAAGAGACTCAAATCTAACAACAGAGCTAAGTCGGTTGATAAACTCAGGTGCAAAGAAATCTTTTAGAGCATTATCTGTTTTTGAGCTACTATCTTTGTTGAAGCCCATAACATTTGCCTCTTTTGTACCAATGTTAGAGGTCATAATCAAGATAACATTTTTAAAATCACTGATAATTCCATTGTTATCTGTCAATTTAGCTCCATCCATCACTTGAAGTAAGATATTCATAATATCAGGGTGAGCTTTCTCAACCTCATCAAGAAGCAGTACAGTGTGTGGGTTTTTCTTGACTATCTCAGTCAAAAGTCCACCCTGCTCATAACCAACATACCCAGGAGGAGCTCCAATTAGACGACTTAGAGAGTGTTTTTCCATATACTCACTCATGTCTAGTCTCTCAAAATGGATATTCATACTCTCTGCTAGTTCTGTACTAAGAGCCGTCTTACCAACCCCTGTAGGACCTACAAAGAGAAAAGAGCCAATAGGACTATTCTCTTTATTTAAACCTGCATATGAGCGTTTAATAGCATTAACCACCGTCTCAATCGCTGCATCTTGACCTATAATTTTACTCTTCATAACCCCAACCAAGCCTTTTAACTTGCTTGTATCATCTGAAGAGACAATGGTAGAAGGAAGCTTTAACATACGTGCTACACTCTCTTCTATATCACTACTCTCAACGGTAACATCTTTTTTACCTCTAAGCATAAAGTGGGCACCCACCTCATCAATAATATCCATAGCCTTATCAGGTAAAAATCTATCATGAAGATACTTAACACTCAAATCAACAGATGACTGCAACGCCTCTTGTGAGAAAATAATGCCATGATACTCCTCATATTTATGCTGTATCCCTTGTAAAATTTTCATCGTATCTTCTACTGATGGCTCATCTATATCTATTTTAGAAAAACGGCGAGTCAACGCTTTGTCTTTATCCAAATGATTTCTAAACTCTGCGTAAGTAGTAGCCCCAATACACTTCAACTCTCCTCTAGCAAGAGCAGGTTTAAGTAGATTGGCCGCGTCCATGCTTCCACCACTAGTCGCACCTGCACCTACAAGAGTATGTATCTCATCAATAAAAATAATCGCTCTATCTATAGTCTGTACTTCTTTAAGCACACCTTTTAAACGCTTTTCAAAATCCCCACGATACTTTGTTCCTGAAATCATCGAACCCAAATCAAGAGCAAAAACTTTACTACCTTGTAAAATCTCAGGCACATCATCTTCTGCAATTTTTAACGCCAACCCCTCGGCTATCGCTGTTTTACCAACACCTGGTTCACCCACAAGTAGAGGATTGTTTTTCTTTCGTCTACAGAGAGTCTGCATAACTCTATCTATCTCAGAACTACGCCCTACCACAGGGTCTATCTTACCCTCTCTAGCAACTTCAACTAGCTCAATCGTATAATCAGATAAATTAGGGTGCTCCTCCTCCTGCTCGTCACTGCTCTCCTCTGCTACATCTGAATGAGAAATAGCACTAAGAATATCAACTCTATCAATATCCTCTGCCTTCATAACAGCGTAAGCATAGCTCTTCTCTTGGGTAAAGATAGAGGCTATCATATCACCAACCTTTGCCTCAACTCTGCCTGAACTACTGATATGCATCATCATATCATTCATCGCATTGGAGAGTACCAAGGTCTCATATGGCTCATCAACCTCTCCACTCTCTTCACTTGGCTCTAAAATAGGTGTATTGTTTTGCAAATATGCTTCAACCAAACCTGTCATATAACTAACATCTCCACCAACTGCTGTTAGTATCTCCAATCCATCATTACTTCTTAAAATTGATAAAAAGATATGTTCTAGTGTCAAATACTCATGTCTATTATATTTAGCATACTTTACAGATTCGTCAAATACACGTCTAAGTTCTACGCTTATCATTTTATACCCCTTTAGCTATTCTTCTTCTAAGGTCGCAAGTAGTGGAAATCCACTACTTTTTGCCGTCTCTTTAACCTGTTGCACTTTTGTCTGAGCTATCTCAAAGGTGTAAACACCACAAATAGCCCTACCTTTTTGATGGATATTAAACATTATCTGCTCTGACTCTACTAGATTTTTATGAAAAATATACATCAAAATCTCTACTACAAATTCCATACTTGTATAATCATCGTTATGAAGTAAAACTTTGTATTTTGTGGGTTCAACCACTTTTAATACCCTCTCAATCTCTTCTTCTATCTTTGGCAAACTTTTAATCCTCGTAAAATAATCTATAAACCTATAATATAAAAAGTATATCTTATTTTATGTTACAATCCTAATTAAAAAAGAGAGTTTAATTGTGAAATTACTATTTATTACAGCAACTAATACAAATATTGGTAAAACTTATACCACTTTAAAACTAATTGACACACTTGCTAACAGAAGTCTATCTGTGGGAGTCTGTAAGCCTATCGAAACAGGAGTAGAGACTCAAGCCCATGATGCTTTTAAACTTTTAACCTCTGTCCAAAGTTATAATAAAAATTTTAAAAATTTAACAGAAAAAGAGATAACTGCCTATACATTTCCCCTACCTGCCGCCCCATTTTGTGCCGATACCAATCAAACTATTAAAATTGATATAATCAAAAATAAGATAGTAGAGCTATCAAAACTATGTGATATACTAATAATTGAGGGTGCAGGAGGTCTAATGGTTCCCATCACAAAAGATTACATGATGATAGATTTAATCCAAGAATTAAATGCCAAAACACTTCTAGTTACCCCTTCAAAACTAGGATGTATCAACGACACCCTACTCTCTATAGAAGCATTAAACAATAGAAAAATAGATTTTGATTGGTGTGTCAATATTTTTGAAGACAGTAAAGAGTTTAAGGAGGTAACAAAACCCTTTTATGATGAAGCTTTTCCTACTTGGTGGAGTATTCAAGATGGCTTAGATGATTTTGTTGAT
>OBIK01000017.1_pt1 | contig 19889 bp, 18 predicted proteins | sample 1496171 | NCBI WGS metagenome assembly OBIK01 (sample SAMEA3367191, study PRJEB22510) | hydrothermal vent metagenome | biome: marine hydrothermal vent; material: sea water | place: Cayman Islands | collected 2012-01-19 | depth 2308 m | reverse complement strand
GTAAATATTAAATAGAAAATTGAGATAATGATATGAATAAAATTTTAAATATAGTAAATGGCGATGCTATTATAGAGAGACTAAAAAAATCAGGAGTTCAGGGTATGTTCCTACCATGGCAAGATTTTTTACATGAGGGGCCTATTCCCGAAAACTTATCACTTGAAGCACTCTCTAAAGTTAGAGCTGAGTATATTTCAAATAAAGGAATGGGTTCTTTTGATGAAGTATATCAGAGTTTTAAAGAGAGAAATTCGACATTGAAATCTTTTAAAAAATACCAAAAAGTTATACTTTGGTTCGAAAATGACCTATATGACCAACTACAATTTATTCAAATTCTTGATTGGTTCTTTAAATATTCATCTAAAGAAACATCCATATCTTATATCTCTTGTGATAGACATCTACATAGCTACTCCCCAGAGGAGGTTGGTGAACTTCTGCTGTATAGTCGAGAACAGGTTTCATATACCCAATATATTATTGCCAAAAAAGCTTGGTCTGCCTTTCGTTCTCCTTCTCCTGAAGCGTGGTTAAAACTACAAAATGATGATATTTCAGAATTTCCATTTCTTAAAAATAACATTATTAGAATGCTAGAGGAGTATCCCAATACTATCAATGGTCTCTCTCGTACAGAACATCAAGCATTGCTTATTATTGAAGGGGATATTCATCACCCACAAGAGATATTTGAACGATACCAAGATACTGAAGAGAGAAGGTTTATGGGAGATGTCCTCTTTTGGGATATTCTTAAAAAAATGGTGGATAAAAAGCTACTTAATTCTAGAAATGAGGGAAGAAATTTACAGATAACCTCTCTGGGAAAAGAGGTTATCAAAGGTAATCTAAATTGGTTAAATATAAACAAAATAGATAAATGGTTAGGAGGAGTACATCTCAATCACCAAAACTTATGGTGCTGGGATATACAATCTAAAAAAATTATTCACTCTTCACTTTAGAACTATTTAAATCTGGAGATTCAGTAGCTTTTATACTATATCTTTGAAGAAGTTCATCTTGAATTTCAAGTGCTTTTTCTCTATTAATTATTATCTTAGAGCCATCATTATCTTCTAAGATTATATACTTATCCTTGCTTGTGGTTACTAATTGGTAGAACTCTTTAAAGTCTTTAAACTTTTTACCATTCACTTTGTCAATCTTCCAAAAGCTAACACCATAATCTCCACGACTAATTTTAGATGCCAAAACTTTTAGTAAAATAATAATCTCTTGATTGTCCTGTGTAGGAAATTTTGTCGCTCCATATCTTAGAGGTAGGTTGGGTTGATTTGAAGCATTCAAAAGGTTCTGAGTCAACGGAGTAAAGACATATCCACCCAACATAAAATATGTAGGCATCTTATCATACTCAAAATCAGCAAAACTAGAACGCTCACTATTTTTTTCAGTGGTTAGTTTAACTTTTACTGAAATCTTTTTTCCTTCACGAAGAATATCAAGTTCCACCTCTTCTCCATATTGATGTAAATCTATATAGTATTTAAAGTGTGTATATTGGTTCTCTCTAAAAGATACCGTTCCATCACTCTCTATCTTATGCCCATCAATTGCTGTGATAATATCATCTTTTTTCAGAACATCTCTAAATGGTGAAGTATACAAGATATTAACCACCAAAATCCCACCCGATTTTTCATCAAGCTTATAGTACTCTTTTTGTGTTGGATTCTCTATCTTCTCCATATAAATTCCAAGCTTTGGAAACCCATCATATGTACCATCTTCTACATCTTTTAAAAAGTGTTGTACTACATCAATTGGTACCATATATCCAATATTTTGAGCACGGCTAATCTGTTGCATTACCACTCCGACTATTTTCCCATCAGAGATAGTAGGACCTCCACTATTTCCAGGGTTAATCGCCGCATCAATCTGAATAGATAAAAAGCTCTGACCACTATGAGCATAACGATTATGCTCAATTCGAGAGACAATACCTGTACTAATACTAATCGTATTTCCACCCATTGGATAACCATATACGGTTACCTTATCTTGCATATTGGGAAGTGTTCCAAAGGTCAATGGCACAGTATCTTTAAAAAAATCTTTATCTTCTACTTCAAGAAGTGCCAAATCTGTATCATGTGAGACTTGTAAAACTCTAGCTTGATAGCGTTTGGTATCTCCATATTTTTTAACTTCTAAAAATGTCTGATTTGCAACCACATGTGCATTAGTCAAGATACGGTTTCCTGAAATAATACTCCCCGACCCACTAGAACGATGGACAACACTGTTCCACGGCTCTTGATAGTTGGGTGTTTTTGATACAGTATAAATTTTTACAATAGATTTATTAATAGCATTAGCGTATACAATCGTGTTTATCATGCTGAAAAATATAAAAAATTTTAAAACATTCTTCATTTAATTCCTTTAATTTAAAATTATGAAAGTATACCAAATAATTATAAACTACAATTCGCCTACAAATTTATGCCGATTTTATTAATGGTGCGTTGAAAACAGTACCCTACAGCATTTTAAATTTTTCCCTCTCCAAATCCTCTTTCTGCTTCACTTTAACCTTTTTCCAAGTATCATAATCGTCCATAGTTCCGTTTAGTGGTTCAATTCTCTCCTCATACTTTTTAATAGTTCGTTTAAAAATATCCTCATGAGAACCAACAAGACCTTCTCTTTTTAACTTCTCCACTAATGTAATCCAACTCCATAATATATCACCCAATTCATCTTCTAAATGAGCGTTATTATTTGGGTACATCTCCTCTCTAACCTCTTCTGCTTCGGTGATAATACTATCTAGTAACCAATTTGGATTTAGGAGTTTTTTATCTTCTCTTGTTATGTCTAGGTCACATTTTTTACTTGCTAACTCTATTATTTTTTGTAGATTTTGCATCTTATTTCCTCTCTTTATTTGCAACCAATTTCACAGCCTTATCAATAGTAGTCTGCCGATGGGTAATAGTTATAATTGTTTTGTTTTTAATATACTCATATAAAGCACTAAGCAGTCTATCTTCTGTATCGGATCGACTTTAAGTGGCTAAGAATCTTTTTACGCATACTTAAACGAATATCTTCTATGACTCCATCTACCAATACCCTCCGTATAATGGTAAGCACCACATTAATAGCACGTATAGAAAGTGCTAAATGGCGATATCTTTCACTATAAGAGGAGAGAATACTTATTGGAGATTTTGATTAATATCTATTAAGCTACACTCTCCTCTATAAACTCATACTTTCTTACTTCAAAAACCTCTCCCGTCTCAATACAGTAGGCACTTAGTTTTCCATTGTCACCACGCTTACCACACCCTGTATCTAGGTTTATAAAATTATAACCTACTTCTATCTCCTCGACACTATGGTGTCCATGAATGTTGAATATAGGGCTTTGTAGCGATGGCTTATTTCTATTGTTTAGTACTTGAAACTCAAACTCTTCCTTGTTCGATTCTCTTAAATGCCAATAGTCTCCAACACTTCCATGACTAATAACCACGGGTAGGGGGTAGTTATCTATCTCACCTAATTCAATATATAGAGGCTGAGAGATTAACCACTGTAGATCATCTTCAAATTTTTTTAAACATTCAAAATTTCGTATAATTTCAGATGAGTTCTGCTTCATCAGACCATAAGAGTGAAAGGTTGATTTGCAGTACTTATTAATCCATATATTACTCATGGGGTATTTATGCTCTGTTTGTATTGCATTTATCAGTATTCTTCCATATTTTAGTAGATAACCCTCATGGTTACCTCTAACCATAGCAAAAGCATTCTCTCTTACAAACTTTACTACCTCACTACTCTGTGAAGCTCTATTTATAAGGTCTCCTACAAAAATAAGTTTGGTATCTTTTGGAAGTTTTGCAACCAGCTCTAATAACATATGATACTCTCCGTGAATATCACCTATAATACAATGTGTTTCCATTTTCTTATCCTTTTTTTAATTATATGATAGATTTATTGGATTTATTAGATTGAAGTATACATGAAAAGTTTTATCTGTAGATAGATAGTATTTCTACTAGAAAATCCATTTTTGAGTAAATATTCTAATATTTAAATGAAATTTAAACGAAAATTTAGATAAGAAATGAATTTTTTGGAAATTTAAGAAAATTTTATATTTTCTCTCCTATTAAAAGATGCCAAAGTAGAATCAGCTGAATACGACTTTAGTAAAGGATTTGTAATCTTTGGTTTTAGGAGAGGTCTATTTTTAATCTAAATGGTTCATCTTCTTTCTCATGAATACTTTCTAAGAGCAGTAGAAGCTCTTTTTCTGGGATTTTTTTTCGTGAAAAAAGACCAAAAAGTAGTACATCTCTATGGTATATATTTTGCTCCTTTCCTATGACACTAACACGAAAAAGAGTATCTTTTATGTTTATATTATGAATTTTTATAATAGAATTCTCAAGCAGTAGAAGTGTGAACTCTCTGTTTGTATGTACATCTCCATGAATTATTTTAGCATTTGGGAATTTCGCGATAATAGAGTCATTTTTAATCTCTATCTCTATTGTATTGTAACTTTTTTCATCCATTTTACTGTCATAAGCGTAGTGGTACCATGTGCCATTAAGGGCATAGTTTTGCTCTATATACTCTTTTAATGTGATAGACTTTCGAGACAAGTATTCTACTTCAAAAGAGAGTTTTTCTATTTTTGTTGCATTTTTTGTAACATGGTTATCATCCTCTTCATTTTTTATTTTGTAGATAGCAAAGTCCTTATATTTTACCAATAGTATTTTACTATAGATACGATTATTGCAATCGGTTAATTTAACGGTAATACCAGCTTTTTCTATATGTTTAATCTGCTTTATTACTCTCTGTGTCAAGAGTGAATTATCTTGTAATATAAAAATATAAGAGAGTATTAATTTATTCTCTTGAACAAGCTTTATTTGCATCTCGATAATGGAGTTTTTACTATCAAGTATAGAGAGTGTTTCTCGGTTTAAAAGATAGACAATTGTAGCTTCTTCTCTACTCTCTTTACACATATCTTCTAGTGCAAAAAGTATAGATTGTCTCTTGTGGTCAATAGCGTAATCATTATGATATATAGCTTTTTCTAGTAGTGTAATATAAGAGAAATACTCCTCTAAGATAATATCAAGATACATATCTTTTGGGAGGCTATTGTTTTTGGAATAGTGAGTTATGTCTTTACTTAACTCATATATTTTTTCTAAAAAATTTTCTAAAAAATACTCATTTTCGTAGCGACAATTATCTGTAAAATCATCAGCAATTATACGGTTAGAGAAGTTTAATTTATGAGAAAAATTTTTCTCCTCTTGGGTAGTTAATCTTTTAGATGTCAGAAGTACCATGTGAGACTTGGGCTCACGAGTAGGTGCATCAACACACTGTGCCACACCAAAAACATTTAGCTCTTTTCTGTAAACATTTACATTGTTTTTGAAAACATAGTGCATATAGTCAAACTGATTTTTAACTGTTATATATGTCATATTGTTGTATGTTCGAATTTTTCCTTGGTAGGTCATATCATATGTGTAGATACTAGAAGTTAGCTGAATAATAGAAGAGTCTTCACTATTTGGATATGAGATTTCAAAATAGGATAGTCTTTTTTCTATAGAGTTAAAGAAATAGATATACTTCATCTCATTTGGTATATTTATACTATCTTTTTCTTTCAAATATTTATCTAGTCTCTCTTTAAAACGCTTAATTGTCCATTTTTCAAATGCATCTAGGGGAAAAAGTTGTGTACCATTTAACTTATATGTTGCAATCTTGAATTTATATAGATGAAATCCATTTGGTTTTTTGGTTCTTCCCTCTAGCCAGTTTTCTATGGTTTTTTTGCGACTATTTTTTTTATTTAATTGTGATTGGTCAGTAAAATAGTAGACAAGCTTATCCATGTCACCCTCAAATAGCTTCTCATGAATATAAATAATTTTTTCTTGGAAATCCACCCACTCTTTATCTCTATTTGACATACTTTTCCTTATAAAACAGTTTAAATTTCCCCAAATTTCTCTACCTTTACTTGAATTATATTTAAATTTCATTAACAGATGATTTACTATAGGTTAAATTTTTATTTCAGAGGGAAAACTCATCTACACTCCTCTTATCTATTTTAATATAAAATTTGGAACTTAATATCAAAGGTAATACTGAAATGACAAAACTATTAATTATTCCATCACTTTTAGCACTGACTCTTTTTGCTCTATATAACAATAAGGTAGAGGAGGAGAGTATTTATATCTATCCTGTTGAGATAAAAGAGAATAGGAAAAAAATTTTATCAGAACAAGTGGAGATATTTACAATCAAAAATGAAGCAATTATAAAAGATATTTCAAAAGATGAGAAGCCTTTTACTGTTGAGACTACATTGGAATTGAATACAACTAGGGACAACGAAACAACATTAACAGCAATAGTCAAAAATTCAAAGAGTTATAATCTATTTTGGTATGAAAAAGGAGAGTTGATAGGTATGGGGGAGACTATTACGCACAGTTTCACAAAGGGTGAACATACTATTTATCTACAGGCTAAAGATACTAAAGGTCATGAGTCCAATGCAACTATTATGCTCAAAGCATGGGATTATAGAAAAGTAAAAACTCTCTATTTTGATACTGATTCAGATGAGTTTAAAAAGAGAAACATACGGGTATATGACCATAAAAATAGGTTGATTTTGAGAGATGGAATTTACTCTAAATACTCAGTTATTTTTAATGAAAATGGTCAAAAAGAGGAGATTAGGAATGAGTATTATCAGTATCCTGAATGGAATAAAATAGAGCAGTTTACTTATACGGAAAAAGGAGATATTAAAAGTGTAAGAACAGTTAATTTAAATGATGAGCTAATTCGATTTGTAGAAAATATATATGATGAAAAAGGAAATCTTACAAATATAATAAGTGGGATAGTTGAAGATGAATTGACCAATTATACTATCTATCAAGAGGAAGAAGATGAGAGTGAAGATGAGGTCTATTCCAAATCAGAAGAGACTGTATATGAGGAGATAAATGATAATAAGTCAAAAATAGTTTACAATGAGCATAACCAAACAACCTATGAGGAGATTACTTTAAACGATATAAAAGAGGTGAGTATATATGAGTATGATAATAAGCAAAATATGATAAGATCTAAGATAACATCTACTTATCAAAATTATGAAAATATTGTTACTTTACATTATGACAAAGATATGAATGAGTTAAACCGTGAAGAGATTTATATAAATAGTGAAGAGGTAACCTGTCACTTTAACTCATCATTTACTTATAATAAAGCAGGACAAAAGTTAATAAATAAGAATGAAGTCTTAGATGGCAATTGTGAAAATCAGTATATTAGTAACTCATTTACAAGCTATACTTATGATAAAGATGGAGAGCTTAAACAGATTGTAAAAGCCGATGAAGAGGGGTCAGATGAACTCTATGTAAGCTATAAAATTCTAAAGTTTTATACTAATAGTTTAGAGGAGGAGTAAGGTAAATATCCTCTAATCCCTTATAAATGCCACTCTAGCTTTCAGTCCAACAGTTGTACTATAGCCAACCTCAGAAAACTTCAATGAGCCGTTGCTATCATAGATAAAGGTGGTGGGGTAGACACCTACTCCAAACTGTTTTGCCAAAGAGCTATCTTGGTCATTGATTACTCTATAGGTAAAATCTCTCTGGCTCATAAATGATTTAAGCTCTTTGTTTGAACCTGAGTTTACAGCTATGGTTATTACATTACAAGAGTTTTTCAATGCTTCTATATTTGGGGCTTCTAGTTTACAGGTAGGACACCATGTTGCCCAAAAGTGGACAATTGTAGGTTCATCTTTTTTAGCTAATTTTGTAAAATTAATCTCATTTTGATAGATATCCAAAGCTTTTATATCAATAAGTTTATCGGAGGTATCAGGTTTACGTATATAGTTTAAAACCATAGATATAACAAATATTATTAGTAGTGTGGAGAGTATCTCCTTTAATATATTTTTAAAATTCCATTTTTTCATAAGCCTAACCATCTTTCTAGTATAATTTTTGCTGCCATTGAGTCGATTTTTCCATCTTTTTTATGTCGAAATACCCCTTGGGTCATCTCTTTGGCTTCAACAGAAGAGCCATACTCATCTTGGTAGACTACCTCTATATTTTCTAGTTCTAAAAGAGCTACAAAGTGTTTAATCCGTCTCTCCATCTCCTCTTGGCTAGAGCCACCTTTTGGTAATCCTACGACTAGCCTCTCTATTTTCCACTCCATTAAAAAAGAGACCACATCTCTAGCTGCTTGGTTTCTATTTTTACGTAGTATCGCATCTTGGGGAAATACAATTGAGCCATCAAGACTCAATGCCACTCCTATTCGTTTTAGTCCGATATCTATACTTGCTATTTTTATCACTACTTTTTACCCACTTTAAACCATGTTTTTTAGATTGGATTATACTATTTTAACTATCAATTTAGATTATTATGGAAACATCATGATATAATAATATATGGCAAAGAAAAAGAAAAAACAAGCAATTAAAATAAACAATAAAGTAAAAGAGATAATGAACGGTGAGCCTTTTGATGAGGGGATAAAACACCTAAGTGAGGATATCTTAGTAGAACTCACCATGTTACTTGATTTAAAAGTAGCAATGTTAACTAGAAAAGAGATGATAAGGTCACTGCGTCAAGTATGGTCTGAGGGAAACAGACACCTTCGTATGCATATCATCAACTACTTAGAGCAGATGGGGATTAAGAGTAAAAAGGTTGATATGAGTGATAAGGTCTCCTATATCGTCTCACTTCTTGAAGCACATGAACACACTAAAGAGGAGGAGCAACAGATTTTATCTGCCTTTGTAGATACCAAATTTAATAAGATAAGTGAAGATAAAATAGCAAATAAGCTTAGCTACTTACGCCAACAAAAAAGAATGGATTATTGGGAAAAGGAGATAGAGGTGGAGTTTAACTCTATCTCTGAGATGGAGTTTTATCACTCTTATGAGTTTGAGATGAATGAGGAGACTTTTTTTAAATCTCTTCTTACTGTAACTGATAGTATCGAAAATGACCTGTTACTCCATGAAGATGAAGAGGAGATAAAGAGTAGGCTAGAGAGGCTAAAAGTAGCATCAATATATAAAAAGAGTAAAGAGATAGAGAGTTTTTTACAGATAGTTAAAACAGACCATAGATATCTCTCAGAGAGTGAAATTAATAAGCTAATACGCTCTATGCCTCCTGAGGATTGTTTTTATGAGATAGATATCCCTCTCTCTATTGTAAAAGAGATTATTTTTACTATTGACCCTCTATATCATGTAACCATGCAGGGAAATAGTATTGTAGTTACAAAAGAGAAGATGCACTCGCTTTATGAAAAAGATTTGCCCTATACTGTAGTTGCTTCCTATGATAGGCTTCTGATATATCGTGATATATGGAGTGAAGAGGTTTTACCCATAGAGAAGGATATCTCTCGAATAAAAGAGGAGATGAAAGAGCATTTTGACTATACAATTAAAGATATTGAAGATGAGTTAAATCAACTCTCACTAGGCTTAGATGTTGAACGCTCTATGGTTGAAAAATATATTTTACAGTTTATCGAGCCACAAGTTAGCTCTGCTCTTACTCTAAAGATAAAAGAGAAGCTTAAACGCCGAATTGTTTACCATTTTATGGAGCATATTCGTCCTCTAAAAGAGAAAAAAAGAAAAGAGCTGTTGTTGGCGAAGACCATTAGGGATTTTAAAAATCTATTTCCTTTGGCTAGAGGGCTTAAGCGTGAGATATTTTTTCATGTAGGACCTACCAATTCAGGAAAAACCTATGAGGCTCTAAAATTACTAGAGGAGGCTGATACAGGTTACTATCTAGCACCTCTGCGACTCTTAGCACTAGAGGGGTATGAGAACCTAAAATCCAAAGGAGTGGGGGTCTCACTTATTACAGGTGAAGAGGAGATTATAGATGAGGATTCGACCCATATTAGCTCTACTATTGAGATGATGAATGGTTCTGTTGATGTTGATGTCTGTGTGATAGATGAGATACAGATGATAAGCGACCGTGACCGTGGTTGGGCTTGGGCAAATGCACTAATTGGTGTTCCTGCTAAAAAAGTAATACTAACAGGTTCACCCGATGTACTAGAGGCAGTAAGTGAGCTTTGTGCCTACTTAGGAGAGCCATTAACCGTTATAAATTTTGAGCGTAAAAATGAGCTAAAACTTCTATCTCAACCTACACCTATCAAGCAGATAGAGGCAGGAACTGCTGTTATTGCTTTTTCAAGACGAGATGTTTTAGGTCTTAGACAACAACTCTCACAACGCTATGAGGTATCTGTGGTATATGGAAATCTATCACCAGAAGTACGGCGTGAAGAGGCTAGACGTTTTAGAGAGGGTAGCTCACAAGTATTAATAGCTACAGATGCCATTGCTATGGGGTTAAATCTACCTATTAAAACGCTACTATTTTCAAAAGATAACAAGTTTGACGGCTTAAGAAGAAGAGAACTTCTACCTACAGAGGTAGCTCAAATTTCAGGTCGTGCAGGGCGATATGGATTAGAGGAGGTAGGGTACATTGGTGCGTTAGATACCAAGACATTAGAGAGCATAAGCTCTAAGTTTTATCAACCATTACCCACTCTTGAACTCCCTTTTTCTGTTATGGCAAGTCTGGAACACGTTATGCTTATTGGAGAGATACTAGAGACTGAGCATCTATCTGTCATCTTAAACTTTTTTGCTGATAATATGGAGTTTGACGGTCCTTTTGTTGCTGCGAACTTAGACTCAATGTTAGAGATATCAGCCATTGTAGATGAGTATAAGCTTGACCTAAAGACACGCTTTAATCTAGCCTGTGCTCCTGCTTCTATATCCTCCCCTTATATTGAATCCACATTTCACCGATATATCAGACAGATAGAGGCAGGGAATAGGGTTGAGTATCTACCCCCTAGAGACCTACCTCCATTTGCTCAAACCAATGAGATGATGCTAAATGCTGAGGATAGAGTTCGTGAAATATCTCTATATCTTTGGTTATCATTTAAGTTTGAAGAGCTATTTCCTTATGTAGATGAGGCATTAAAGGCTAGAGTTAGACTAAACAGTTTTATAGAAGCTTCTCTAAAGCAAGGAAATTTTGTCAAAAAATGTAACCGATGTGGAATAGCACTTGATTTTACCTATAGATTTGCTATCTGTGATACCTGTTTTTCAAAAGGAAAAAGAGGAAATAGAGGTAATAACCGTGGAGCTAGAAATGGGGGAAATAGAAACAGTAGTGGAAACAGACGAGAAAATAAAAAATAACTATTTTGATTTAAAACTAAAAAGGTTAATTTTAAATCACTTAAATATATTATATAAAAAACAACTCTCTATACTTGAATTATACTATTACTTACGATTAAGATAAGTTTTTTAAGTTTTCTAGTAGAATTAGTGAAAGGATTTACTATGTTACGCTTCTCTACAATATTGTCAAAAAAAATAGATATTTTCTTTGCTACACTTGGAATAAAGAGAGATAAAAAAATTAAAAGTTCTCGACTTCTACCATTAAAAAGCTCACTACCTATTACCAATTTTAACAAACAGAATAAAAAAGAGGTTATTGAGAGTTTTAATAAACTATTAAACCAAAGCTATATTGATAAAAATGAGTATATAGATTTTGTTACCAAGCATTACAGAGATGATGGGTATACAGTTTGGGAATATAGTAAAGAGAAAGAGATACTAGAGAGTGAGATACATCTTGTTGTAAAAAGAGATAATAAAATCTTATTAATACAGTGTTACAGTGACCATGAGAATTTGAGCCAAAAAAATATCAATAGTTTTGAAAAAGAGTCCATTCTTTTTGTAGGTGAAAACAAAATATTTCAAAGTTATGATATTCAACTTATCTATATCATGTCAACCCTTCTTTTAGAAGAGTCTGCCTATAAATATATTAAAAAATCTAATAATATTGATTATGAGATTTTAAAAGAGCAGGTCATAGGCTAAAAGGAGTTTAAATATTCTCTATAGTTGCTCTTTTATCATCTCAGCCACACTCTCAGCACGTGTTCCTAAAACTACTTGAATCGTTGTCTCATTTGGTCGAATAACCCCTTTAGCTCCAAGTTTCATAAATGCTTCATCAGTTAAATCTTTAGATGATTTTACCTCCATTCGTAGACGCGTAATACAAGCATCAGTTGAGATGATATTTTCAGCCCCTCCAAGAGCGTCTATAAAAGCTTGTGCCTCATTTGAACTCTCTACTTTTTCACTCTCTTTATCTGCCTCAAAAATAGTTAGTTTAAATAGCTTAATCATATAGTAAGAGAGTCCAAAATAGATAAATCCAAAAAAGAGACCAAGAGGTAAAATAAGTATCGGATTTGTTGCTAATTTATAGTTAATAACATAGTCAAATAGTCCTGCTGAGAACCCAAAACCATGATGGATATCTAAGGCATGAGCAGAGGCAACGGCTAGACCTGTGAGTATGGCATGAAGCAAAAAAAGTAGAGGTGCTATAAATAAAAATAGAAACTCTAAAGGCTCGGTGACACCTGTCAGAAAAGAGGTAAATGCAACCCCTGCTAAGATAGCTCCTGCTTTTTTACGTTGCTCTTTTGGGGTAGTGAGGTAGATGGCGTATGCCATTGATGGGAGTCCAAACATCATAATGACATAGAACCCTGACATATAGACACCTGCTGTAGGGTCACCTGCGAAAAATCTATGTAAATCTCCATTGGTGACAACCGTTGCACCATCTTTGATATACTCATACTCTCCTAGTTGAAAGAGAAATACAGAGTTTAAAATATGGTGTAGACCTAGAGGGATAAGTAGTCTATTTAGTGTTCCATAAATAAAGCTTCCAAGCTCATCAAGACTTATAATCATATGAGAAAAAGAGTCTATTCCACTCTGTGCATAGTGCCAAAAATACCCTGCCAAAACACCCACTAAGATAGCAGATAAAGCCGTAATAATAGGCACAAATCGTTTTCCACCAAAGAAGCCTAAAAACTCTGGTAGTCTAATGGTATGAAAACGGTTATATAGAGTTCCTGCTAAGATACCAATGATAATACCGATAAAAACACCCATGTTTAAATCTTTGTCTATCTCCAAGTAGACAGCTTTTGATATTAAAATCCCTACTCCTGCCGAAAGAGCTGCTGCTCCATCATTATTTTTAGCCAATCCATAAGCGATACCTATAGCAAAAAGCAAATCAAGATTTGAAAAAACTGCTTCTCCTGCCACTTTCATGATGTTGGCAACCTCGCCTGTGAAGATGTCACCAAAACCAAGTCTTAGTAATATGGCTGCAATAGGAAGAACAGCGATGGGGGTCATTAGGGCTTTACCTATTTTTTGTAGGAAGTTAAACATATATAATTACCTTAAAAATTATTTTTTAAGATTTTAGCATATTTAGAAGAGATCTCCTCAGTTTTACGCAAGGAGTGTAGAAAAAAATTAAAAGTTATAACCCAATCTAACAATAGTTTTGGTATCTGATTTCTCAAAACCAATAGCAGGGATATTATCATAAGTAACTTCCCCTTCAAGTGTTAAGTTTATACTCTTTGATACAGCAACATTTAGACCTGCTACACCCAATACTTCATAATCTCTACTCATATCATCAAAATTTTGCATTGCACCCATTTTTAGGTATAGTTCACTAACTTCATTGATTTTATGCTCATAAGATAGATACTCATTTAGAGCAGCAAACTCTTCTGTCTCTTGATTATTGGCGTAATCTTCAACATTGTAAGATGTTCCAAGTTTAATTGTAAGTAAATTTTTACCATTGTTAAAAATCTCTTTTCCTATACCAATAGCGACATCAATTTTATTCTCATAGTTTTTAAAATCTGGATTTCTTAGCCAACCAATACCTGTGTATCCTAGCCATCCATTTGAGATTATCTGTTCAAGTCCAAAATTAGCAACATACTCTTCATTGCTTCGGGTGTTGTTGTTTTCTATCAAAAATGCACTTGTGTCAAAAGCTACTTTCATAGGGTTGTTATCGTACCCCTCTGTTATAAATGATAAATCGTATTTTGCATTGAGATTTAATGTATCTGTATTTCCTGTTGTGGTTGAGAAGCCCAAATTAAAACTCTGTTTGAGTTTTTCTGTAGCTTCTATTTGGGTTTTATTAGAGTATTTAGCCTCTACATCTGTGAGTATGCTATCTTCTGCTATTTTTGCTGAGGCTAGGGTTGTAAATACTATTAGTGTTAATAGTAATATTATCTGTTTCATAAAAATCCTTTTTTTATGGAAAAATTGTAACAGATTAAATATTAATATTCTATTTTATTTATTTTTGTTGTTAAATATTTATATTTCTCTAATCTTCTCTTTTAGCGATGGTATGAGCTTAGATGAGATAGAGAGAGTGTTATAGCCCATCTCTATAAGTGGCTTGGTAGCCTCTTCCAATCCTGCTAACTCTCCACATATACTTATGGGTCTATTGGTTGTCTCTATAATCTGTTTAAGTGCTGACATAAGCATAGGGGAGGTGGCATCTACTTGTAGGGTAGGGTGGGTTCGCTCAATGGCAAAGAGGTATTGTGTTAGGTCATTTGTGCCTATGGAGTAGAAGTCTACTATGGAGTCAAACTCTTTTAGGGCGAAGATGACACTTGGGACTTCTAGCATGATTCCAAATTGGATGTTTTTTATGTTTATATTATTCTCTTTGTAGACCTTTAGGGCTATGTTTTTGGCTTGTATGAACTCTTCTGTATTGCTTATCATTGGGAACATGATTTTTATGCTTTTCTGTTTTCTGTCGGCTGAAGCCAACCCTACGGCTAACAACTGCTCTTTAAATAATATTTGTTCTTGTAGGGAGAACCTTATGCCTCTTACTCCTAAAAATGGATTCTCCTCTTTTCCTATATTAATGTAAGGTAGGGATTTGTCTCCACCGATGTCTAGGGTTCTGATGGTTATTTCGTCAAACAGGTCAAATATTTCTGCGTAGGATTTGGTCTGCTCTTTTACAGTTGGCTTGGTTTGGGTAAATAGAAACTCTGTTCTTAAAAGTCCAACCCCATCTGCTCCTAACTCTTTTGCCTCTTTGGCAGACTCTAAGTTAGTAATATTGGCTAATACTTTAATGCTCTTTCCACTTTTGGTCTCTGTGGCTTCAAAACGATTTTGGTAGCTTTGCTCTTGTTGTGATTTAAAGTTTTGTTGTTTGATTTTAGCTTTTTGAATGTCATTTTCTGTTGGTTCTAAGATGAGATTTCCACTACTTGCATCAAGTATGACATCTAAATAGTTAGCATCTATATTTTTGTTTATAATAATTGATGCAATAGCCTCTGCACGAAGTAGAATAGAGGCGTGAGAGGTGGCTGTACCTTTTTGTAGGATTACCCCTTGTATAGGTGTTTTAATGAGTTCATCTATATCACTTGGAAGTAGCTCATCAGCTAGTAATATATAAGAGGTAGTAGGTAGATTTAATTTAGTTTCTGTTCCCATCCATGCGTTAATTTTCTGTTTTAAATCTTGATAGTCAGCTACTCTTGACTCAAATTTTGTACCTTTTAGCTTCTCTATCTCTTCATCTATATTCTCAAAATTTTTATCAAATAGTTCAGAGTTTAATAGCTCTTTTTGAGCCAAATAGATTTGGGCTTCATCTTTTGATTTATTCTCTTCATATAAACCACTTAACTCCTCTTTTGTTTTGGCTATAGCATCTCGTAGGGGTAATCCCTCGTGTTTACCCTTAGTCTCAACCTTTTCATATAAAACAATAGTTGAAATAGCAACACCCTTAGCAATAGTATCTCCTCTAATAGCCTCTGCTTCATACTCTTCCTCCTCTTGAATAATCTCCTCCACGACCTTATCATCTTCCATAAGTTGCACAAAAAAAGTAGAGAGATGTTCACTAGATTTTTTTGCATCTTTTCCAATACATTGAAGAGTAAATTTTTCACCTTTATCTAAAGCAAGTGCTAAAATTTTAGAAACTTGGGTAGCTGATACCTCTTGGTTACGGGCAATGATAGTGGTAATAGCATCAAACTTCTTAACCTCATTAACAAATTGTGCAATGGGTCGTAGATGAAAACCATTTGATGAGGTTATGGTTAGGGTTGATTGTATTGGGGTCTGTTTTTTTAGTAGTTTTTTTAGAAAATTCATATATGTTATGCCTAATAATTTATTAGGCATGATTTTATCATATAAGGTTTAAAATCTCTTCGTATAAGTATGACAATAAGGGGTAGAACCTCTTAACTTATAGTAGTGTTGATGCTCATATTCAGCGATATAGAACTTATGTTCATTGGCATCTTTTATCATGGTGGCGATGTTCATTCCTTTGTCTTCTAGTTTATTAATCAAAATTTGTACTGTCTCTTCCTCTTCCATATCATTGGTAAAGACAGCCGAAAGGTATTGTGGTCCAATATCTGGACCTTGACCGTTCATCTGTTCTGGGTTATGGGTCTCAAAAAATAGTTTGGTGAGGGTTTCAAATGATATGAGAGTTGGGTCGTATGTTACCTCTACTGTCTCTAAGTGACCTGTATTTTTTTGACAGATTTCAGGATAGGTAGGGTCGATGGTGTGTCCTCCCATGTAGCCTGAACTTGCATTTTTTACGCCCTCTTGTTTGGTAAACCAATACTCTGTACCCCAAAAACATCCTGAAGCGAAGTAGGCTTTTTTATATTTGGAGTTACTCTCATTGGATTGGAACTCTAAAGAGACCGAGTTGACACAGTGACGTGTATTTTTTGGGGTGAGCTGTTCCCCTTTAAACACATGACCAAGGTGACCATCACAAGTTGCACATACTATCTCTACTCTTCTTCCATCTGCATCGGGTATCTCTTTTACTGCTCCTGTTATGGTATCATCAAAACTTGGCCATCCTGAACCTGAGTCAAATTTGTCATTGGAGTTAAAAAGAGGGGTATTACACTTACGACAGTTGTAGACACCTGCTTGATAAAATCCATCATATTTTCCAGAAAAAGCCATCTCTGTGCCTTTGTTCTCTATTACTCTTGTCTCTTCACTGTTTAAATCATTATATTTCACTGTTTTTCCTTAAAGTTTTATTTCAGACTAATTTACTCTTATTAAGATGACAATATAACATGATTAATTAAAAAGTAGCCATGAAAATTAAAAGCTATGATATTAAATTTTTCTTAAATTAAAAAATAATAGCTTTAGTAACTATTTTAGCTTAAATTGGTCTATATCTTGATTTTTTCTTAAAGAAAGAGTACAATTTTTTTGTGATTTTAATAAGTTATATAAATTTTCAAAAACAGAAAAATATTTTAAAAATTAAATAATTATTCGACCCTAATAAACTATCAAATTTCTAAAAATAAATAGAAAAGTCACACTCTACAAAAAATATACAATTATGCTATAATATGTTATGCTATAATATGTTTTAAAAGTAAAGGAATATTTATATGAATCAGCGAACTATTAGCCGACCTGTAGAGGTTGTTGGTATAGGATTACATAAAGGTGAACCTATTAAACTTAGATTAGAGCCTTTTGGTTTAGATGCAGGGATTGTGTTTTATAGAGAAGATTTAGCAGTAACTATTCCTCTAAACCCATCTAGCGTTATCAATACACAAATGGCAACAGTTATCGGTGGGAAAAACGCCAATAATGAAGAAGCTTCCATCTCTACCATTGAACATTTTCTTTCAGCTGTCTATGCCTATGGTATTGATAATATGCGTGTGATTCTTAATGGTAATGAGATGCCTATTATGGACGGAAGTGCCTCCTCTTTTTGTCTTCTTTTAGATGAAGCAGGGATTAAAGAGCAAGAGAGTGCAAAGCAGATTATCCGTGTTAAAAAATCAGTTGAGGTGAGAGATGGTGCGAAGTTTGTACGACTTGAACCTAGCTCAACTGTGACTTTTGATTTTGAGATTGATTTTGAACACCCTGTTATCGGTAAGCAGTCTCAATCTTATAGTTTTGGTACAAAGCCTTTTATTGAAGAGATTGCACGTGCTAGAACGTTTGGTTTTGCTCGTGATATTCAGTATCTACAAAGTATGAACTTAGCGTTGGGTGCTAGTTTGAATAATGCAATTGGATTAGATGAGGAAAAGGTCTTAAACCCAGAGGGATTACGATTTGACAATGAGTTTGCTCGTCATAAAATTTTGGACGCAATGGGTGATATGATGGTACTTGGACACAATATTATGGGTGCATACTCCTCATTTGCAGGTAGTCATAAACTCAATCACCTTTTGACGGTAGAACTTCTTTCAAACCCTGAAAATTATGAGATGGTATCACTAGATAATGTAAAAAGTAGAGAGTTTGCAAAAAGTTTCGCCTAGATATAAACTTCTAATTGTCTCTATCGCCTCTCCTCTTCTTATAGGATTATATGAAGAGGATGTCTTGATTAAAGAGATAAAAAGTGAAGAGAAAACTTCTGAAATTCTTCTAAAAATTATTATGGAAATAGTTCAAAAATATACTATTGCCAAGATTATATATACCTCAGGACCTGGCTCATATATGGCTATAAAATTAACATTTATTACGTTGCGTTCATTGGAAATTTTACAAGGGATAGAGTTTAATGCCTGTGACGCATTTTCACTTAATCAAAACAATCCAATCAAAGCTATGGGAAAACTTTACTTTATCAAAGAAAATAATACTATAATAACAAAAAAATTTGATGAAGCAGTAGAGCAACGGTTTGAATTACCTTCCATGTTGAGTGAAGTAGCTATTTTAAACAATAATAAACCAATGTATATTCTACCTGCTGTATAACGTTTTACGTTTGACATCGACAAAGGAAGTACTTTGTTTGTATCTGTACCAGCTACATCTGCCAATCTAGGACCTGGGTTTGACACCCTTGGGTTAGCGATAAACCTTCGTAATGAGGTTACCATAAAACCTTCTCGTTTCTTCTCTGTCTCTACGCGTGGTGAGGGAGCAGAAAATCCTCATATCCGTAAAAATATCCTATTTATGACTATCTTTAATAAGCAGTATCAAAAACTAAAAGGTCGAAGAGACAACTTTAGATTTGAGTTTACCAATAGAATACCTATATCAAGAGGATTGGGTTCATCTTCTGCTGTGATTACGGCAGCTTTGACGGCAGCTTATGTGGCATCAGAGGAGCGTTATAATAAAAGAAAAATATTAAACTTAGCACTAGAGTATGAACCACATCCTGATAATATTACCCCCGCTGTAATGGGTGGATTTAATGTCGCTTGTGTAGAGGATAAGAAGGTTTATAGTAAAAAGAGAAAAGTTCCTGAGTATCTAAGAGCAGTTTTGGTTATTCCAAACAAGACTATCTCCACGGCAAAATCTCGCAATGTTTTACCTAGTGTATATAAAACTGAAGAGTTAGTATACTCTCTGTCTCGTTCCTCTTTTATGACCTCTTTGTTTATGACCGAGTCTTGGGATTTGTTGCGTATCGCTTCAAAAGATAAGATACATCAAAATAGAAGAATGAAGCAGATGCCTAATTTGTTTGATGTTCAGAAGATTGCACTTGCCAATGGGGCGTTGATGAGTACCCTTTCAGGGAGTGGTTCAACATTTTTTACCCTCTGCTATGCTGATGATGCTGATAATATTCACAAAATATTGGCTGATAAATTCCCAAAATTTAGGGTATTTACTAAGACTCTTGATAATTATGGTGTCACTTCAAAGAGTTAATAACAAAGTTTAGGTATAATTATGCGAAAAAATGAACCAGTACGCATGTGTATAACATGTAGAG
>OBIK01000016.1_pt1 | contig 20095 bp, 22 predicted proteins | sample 1496171 | NCBI WGS metagenome assembly OBIK01 (sample SAMEA3367191, study PRJEB22510) | hydrothermal vent metagenome | biome: marine hydrothermal vent; material: sea water | place: Cayman Islands | collected 2012-01-19 | depth 2308 m | reverse complement strand
TTTCTGAAATAAATATTTATGATATTAATAAAGCTTTTGAGATACTGCAACGACTGAAAAGCGACTTTGAGTAAATTATAATATATTTTTATGTAGCTTACCCCTACTATTTCCTTCATTGCATAAGATGATTAAAAATGCTATACCCCAATTAGGGGCATAGATAATTATTTTTTATCAGGTCTTGCATCATCTGGTAGTTTAGATAAATCAGCCTCATCAAATAGCTCTAATTTAGGGATAAATATAGCAATTAGTGTCACAGTAATACCAAAAATAAGCACGGTTAAGGTCTCATTGCCTTTAAACAAATCAGGAAGTATTCCATTACCCAAACTCTCACCCATCAATGGTTTAAAAAAATCATCATAATAAAGAGTAAAGACCAATCCACCCAAGATACCACCAATAGCTCCAACCAATACATCTATTCGACCTTCTGCAATAGAGATAGGTCCTGTTCCTGGACATTTACCTAAAATTGCCATAGAGATACCAAACAACACACCACCAATGACTAAACCTTGTAAAATAATCGGTTTAACATGATACGATGCCCCTCCTGCTTCTATCATAAAATATAGAGCAATACTAGTAAGACCAACAGCTAAAAACAGCATCTTGGGGACAATCGTATCTTTTAGCATCGCAAACCCTGCTATCTTCTCAAACTTATCAACCCTTGTATATTGAATAATTCCACCAAATATCACCCCAATTAAAAATACCAACGCTACAGAACCATGCTCTTGATTAATAACACTCTCTATCATTCCTATTAATCTATCACCAAGCCCATTGGTATTCTCATTTACAAAAATAATGTCTGCCATTATTTTTCTCCTTTTACATTATAGAAAAGTCGTCCTGTAATGACCAAAGTTATCATCACCACTCCACCAAATATCATAGCCGATATTGCCATCTGACTCATTCCTGACATAAAATGCCCAGAGGTACACCCTCCTGCTAGTCTTGCTCCAATAATCATAATAAATCCTGCAAAAAAGCTCCACAGAAGACGAGATAGTATGGAGTTATTTTTATAAGTTTTCCAAGCAGATGGGATAAGAGAAAATCTAAAACTTTTAGTAATAAAAACAGAAGTAATAAACCCTCCAAACAATGCACCTAAAAGCATTACACCCTCCCAAGAACCCGAAGCTTCTATCTGTTTTAGATAAGTATATTTTTCAGGGTCTAAATCAAAAATAACTCCTGCGAAATATGGAACATATGTAGATGAACCAATCCCTCTATCTGCTCCAAAAATTGAAAATGTAAGAAGTAGCAGACCTGACATCAAAATGCCACCCATCCACCACGGTAATCTATTAATCATAATTATAACCTTTATAGTTTTTTTAAAAGTATAGCAGAGTTAAAGAGATAAGTAAAATTTATTTTATTTATCTCTTTAATTAAAATATTTTAATACAAATGTTATTTTTTATTTAACACACCATCCAGTTCTCCATCTTGAAAACATCCTCAGTACAAGGCATTCCACGCCACCCTCCACTATCAAGATACATCATTTTGCCTCCAAAATATCCTACAACGTGCTTCTCTTTATAAACAGGGTACATACCTCCATTAAACATCGCAAAAATATCATCATAAGAGGTTGGGTGTTGGTAGTGTTCGAAATCTAAACTATGAAGCACAATAATGGCGTAGTGAAGCATCTCGTTTTTCATCATGGAGCTACTTAAAACATAATAAGAGGGGTACGTTACGGAGGGGTCTTCTAATAGATCTGAAATATAGAGCCGTTCTTTTTTCTTTTGATACATGAAGAGAGTTTATATCTCTTTCCCATCGTAATAGAACTCATCGAGTCCCTCTAAAAAGCTCAATAGTAACTCATCAGAACAGGCTTTAAAGTTTTTTCCACCCTCTTTTCTAAATAGTGAGCCTATTTGTCGTTTAGTGATAGTAACTTCGGCTAAAGCAAACAAGATTACTAGTTCAGCCTCTTTAAGCTCCAGTGCTACTCTTAATTTTTTTAATATTAAGTTGTTAGTTAGCTCAAACACCTCATCTTCATCTTTTGTAGTTGAGGCTTTTCCTCTTTTTAGTAGAATCAAACCATCGAGAAATAGACCTAGCTCTTCATAAGTAGCCTCTGCATATCCCTTGTCTTGACGTTTTTTCAAGATATCAGTTAATCTCTCTTGACTCATCTCATACTCTACTAAAGTATAAGCTTTAATAATTGCTTCATTATCTAATGAGAGTGCTGTTTTTATTTTAAATAATATATCATTAATCTGCATCGTTATAACCTAAAAATATTCTTTCATAATATGAGGAAATGAACGAATAGTTTTCTCAGCTTTGTGAATTTTCTCTTCAAAAAGTTTCTTTGAGTGAGGGAAAGTATCTCCAAGCTCTACATAGACATCTATCTTTTTTTGCATATTCTCTTCAAGTGCATCAAGAACCGACTGCATACGCTCTTGGCTCACAGCATATTTCATCAGAAGTTCAAACATACGTTTTCTTGGGTGGATTGCCATCGAGTCACCTGCTGCGTCTGCTATCTCTTTTATGTCCCATCGTGAGATATAGATTCCACTAACACTTGGAGCTACTATCTGTGCATATAGTGCTTCTGTATAAGATGGATAATCTTTTAAATCAACCTCTTCATCACTATCACAACTTCCATCTGCACAGAACTCTTCACCATTTTTCATCGCCTCAAACTCAGCTCTTAACTCATCTATATCTCTCAAATCTCTTCCTTTTTTATTTTATACAATTGTTGGAATTTTATCCAAATCTACTTCAGCCTGATACCATCGCTCTGCAAGAAGCATCATGCGAATTGCCAAGGTCATCTTCTCATCAAAAAATTCAGGGTTTTCTACAATGTCATCAATAGCAACATCAAGATTATAACCCATAATCTTACCATCAACTACCTCAACAAAACCAACCAACCCTCTCACTTTAGCTCTCTCATCTAGCTCATCACAATACAAAACTGCCTCTGCTTGAAACTCTGGTTCAATCATCATTCGCGTTACTTTAGAAGAAGCTAGGTTCTCCATTGTATATTTAAAGTGTTCATCTTTTATATTAAGTGCAATCGCTGTAGCATTTTTGCCACACTCTTTTAGTATCTTATTAAAATATCGTCGTCTATCCCCTGTCTGTGCGTTATATCCAATAATAGTACACAGTTGGGTATCGGGTTTAATCTCTTCGGGTCTCATAATTTATTCCTTTTTTTTCAATCCTCGCATTATACCCTATATTATTTTTACTTTCTGTTAACTTTTTTTGGATAATATTAGATAATTTTTTTAGCATACATTAATAAAGGTAAACATAAATGAGCAAAGAGACCATTAAGATATTTGATACCACCTTGCGTGATGGAGAGCAAAGCCCTGGGGCTTCTATGAATATTGAAGAGAAGGTACAGATAGCCATTCAGCTAGAAAAACTGGGTGTAGATATTATCGAAGCAGGATTTGCAGCTGCTAGTCCAGGAGATTTTGATGCCATCTCACAGATAGCCAATAGGGTTAGAAATTCTACAATCTGCTCTTTGGCTAGGGCAACAGATAGAGATATTAAATCAGCAGGAGATGCGATTAAACAAGCAAAGATGCAAAGAATTCATACTTTTATCGCAACCTCATCTATTCATATGGAGTATAAACTCAAAATGACTCCTGATGAAGTTATCAAAAAAGCAATAAGAGCTGTCTCTTATGCAAAAGAGTTTGTAGATGATGTAGAGTTTAGTTGTGAAGATGCAGGACGTAGTGACATTGGATTTCTAAAAGAGATATCTGACGCTGTTATAGAGGCAGGGGCATTAACCATTAACTTACCTGATACTGTAGGATTTAGACTACCTCATGAGATAGGAGAGATGGTTAAAATTATGTCTGAGCATGTTAACCAAAGAGCCATAATATCAGTACACAATCACAATGACTTAGGTTTAGGAGTAGCAAACTCTTTAATTGCTATTACCAATGGAGCAAGACAGGTAGAGTGTACCATTAATGGACTAGGAGAGAGAGCAGGAAATGCCGCTCTTGAAGAGATTGTCATGGCACTCAAAACTAGAAAAGATGTTTTTGCCAATTATGAGACAAATATTAATACTAAAGAGATATATCCATCTAGCAGATTAATTGCTACTATTACAGGAATTGAACCACAACCAAATAAAGCCATTGTAGGGAAAAATGCCTTTGCTCATGAGAGTGGAATACATCAAGATGGAATGCTAAAAAACCGTGAAACCTATGAGATTATCTCACCTGAAGATATTGGATTAGATATAGAAGATACTTTAGTCTTAGGAAAGCTATCTGGTCGAGCTGCATTTAAAGATAAACTTATTAAATTAGGATTTGAATTAGAAGAGGAAGCACTTAACACATCTTTTCAGAGATTTAAACTACTAGCTGATAGAAAAAAAGTAATTTACGATGATGATTTAAGAGCATTAGTAACCAATGAAATAACCAAGGCTGTACAGATTTATGAACTTATCTCTCTTCAACTTATGGACTGCTCAAATGGTATTCCCTCAGCCGTCATCACTATTAAAAAAGATGGGAAAGAGATAAGAGAGGCAGGGATTGGTGATGGTAGTATGGACGCTATTTTCAAAACTATTGATAGAATTTCAGGCTATGAAGGTAGATTGATGGACTACAAAGTTAAATCGGTTAGTAAAGGAAAAGATGCCTTGGCAAATGTTACAGTCAAGGTCTCTTTTGATGAAGCACAACCTACAATTATGGGTCATGGTCTAAATATTGATACTACATTGGCAAGTGCTAGAGCATATCTAGGTGCATTAAATAGCTACCTAAGTATGGAAGGCAAACTTAAATTACGACACACAGACAGTTCAAGGACAATATAAAATGATAAAAAAACTACTACTATTAACTTTTATATTTACAAATATTATAAGTGCTAGTATTATTACAGGGGCAGAGGATACTAAGCGATATCTACCTCTACTTAAAGATAAAAATGTGGCACTTGTGGTCAATCACTCCTCTTTAGTCTATGGAGAACATCTAGTCGATAGACTGCTAAACGAGAAAGTTCATGTCAAAAAAATATTTGCCCCTGAGCATGGATTTAGAGGAGATGCTGACGCAGGTGAACATCTAAAAAATGGTAGAGATAAAGCAACAGGTATTCCTATTATATCACTCTATGGAAAACATAAGAAGCCAACAAAAGCAGATTTAAAAGGCATTGATGTTATTGTATTTGATATTCAAGATGTTGGAGTACGATTCTATACATATATCTCTACTCTACACTATGTAATGGAAGCTGCTGCAAAATATAAAATTCCTCTAATTATACTAGACAGACCAAATCCTAATGGAGCTAGAGTTGATGGGGAAATTTTAAATTACAAATATAAATCATTTGTAGGAATGCACCCTGTACCTATCTTATATGGTATGACCATTGGTGAGTATGGAATGATGATAAATGGAGAGGGTTGGCTTAAAAATAAGCTAACTTGTGACTTAACTGTTATTAGACTGCAAAACTATAAACGTGATATGCCATACTCTTTACCAGTAAAACCATCTCCAAATCTTCCTAATGCATTATCAATATTTCTCTACCCATCTTTGGCATTTTTTGAGGGGACAACTTTTTCAGCAGGACGAGGAACATCTACCCAATTTCAATTATATGGAGACCCTCATTATAAAAACAGAAAATTCTCTTTTGTACCTAAACCAAATATAGGTGCAAAATATCCAAAACATCAAGATAAAACCTGTTATGGTATGGACTTAACATCTAGCCATATTAATCTCTATGGAGGGATAAATCTTTTTTATATTATTGATGCCTATAGACATTATCCTAAGAAAAAGAGATTTTTTCTTAAAAATAATTTCTTTGATAAACTAGCAGGTAGCAATAATCTTCGTCAACAGATAAAAGCAGGAGTCACTCCTCAAAATATTAAAAAAAGTTGGAGAAGAGGTCTCAATAGTTTTAAAAAAATCAGAGTAAAGTATCTTATTTATCCATAAGATAAAGTTAAAATTAAAAAAGGGGGAGATGTGTATATTAGACAACTATTTGGCGTATTGATTGGAGGATTATTTCTTACATTGGTTATTTCCATATACAAATCAAAGGTTATCAATACAACTGTACTGATACAAGCAGGACATGAGGGGAGAACAAAAGGTAACATTGGCTCAGTACAAGGGGATTTAAAAGAGGTAGATTGGAATATCCAAATAACCAAGATGATAGAAAAAGAGTTAAAAAAGCACAATATTGATGTGACCCGAGTGGGTGCAAAAATACCTGTTACAAATACAAGAATAGCCATCTCTATACATTTTGATGGGGCAGAGAGACCCTGCTCTACAGGAGCATCTATTGGATATGATGTGAACCATATCAATTCTAAAAAATTAGCAAATAGTTGGAAACGTAAATATAAGGGGTATTTTCCTTTTAAATGGCATCATGACAACTTTACTAAAAATCTCTCTGACTACTATGGATTTAGTCGGGTCAATAGCGAAAAAGGGTTTTTAGTACTAGAACTAGGAGAGATTACTTGTATAAATCAAACAAACTGGCTTAAGCCAAGATTAGAGCTTATCGCTTTGCGTATAGCTGACTTTATTATGGAGGAATTAGACAAATGAGAATAAAAACACTACTACTAACAACTACGGTTCTACTTACATCAGCGTGTGCTGACCAGATAGATGTGGTATCTACACCCACTACATCTTATAATGATAATATAGAGGTTATCTCTACTCCAAATATTATTAATAGCATTAATATTATAGATAAACCTATTATATTTGGAAAAGAGCGAATTGATATGACCAAAGAGTATATCAAGATGCACTATGGACTTAAAGTAGACACTATAGAAATAATACCAAAGATTATCGTACTTCATTGGACGGCTGATATGAGCTTTGATAAATCATTTAAGCGTCTTGAGGCACAAAAGCTTTTTTCTGATAGAAAGGATATTGTAAAAGCTAGTGCTTTAAATGTCTCTGCACACTTCTTAGTAGCAAGAGATGGTACAATCTATAGACTAATGCCTGAGAATATAATGGCTCGTCATGTTATTGGACTAAACTATAACAGTATTGGAGTTGAGAATGTAGGAGGAGAAAATAATAAAAAAGATGATTTAACCCCTGCACAACTTATATCTAATATAGCTCTTGTCAAGTATCTAAAAGAGCAACACCCTACTATTACACACCTTATAGGTCATCATGAGTATAGATATATGGAAAAAAGTGAATTATGGTTAGAGAAAGATAAAGGATATAGAACCAAGAAAAGTGACCCAGGAGATGCATTTATGTCTAAAGTTAGAGAAAAGGTAAAAGAGCTAAAACTACTCGCACCTACTAAGAGTAAATAAAAGAAGGTTTCCTTTTAAAGTATAGATATAACTCTATATCTATGCTAAGCCTACAACTACCCCATACAACTGAAAGTAGTTTTAAGCTTTACTTTAAAACTAAAAACCCTCTTTTATAGACCTTAGAACGACTACCTTTACTTTATAAGTATATCTTAAATAGATATAAGACAATACTTAAACTTATACTTTTAGAAAAAAATATAGAAAAAAATCATTTTTTTATTATATTTAGTTGAGGTTTATTCTCTATAACTATAAATTCAGATATTTCTGTAGTTTCTTGTGAGTTTATAATTTTTACGATAATTAGTTCATTTAAAAGATCCTTGAACTCTCTATTATAAAGTGACCCTTGAGGTTTACCATTTCCCTCTATAACAACAAATGAGCCAAGACTTTGAGTAAATACATCTCCTAAACTTAATTCTGTAGTATCAGTAGTAGGTCTCAATAAAATATAGTCTCCAGAGGAGAGAAACTCTCCATTTACTTCAAAAGCAATAAGAGTTAAATCCTCTACAACTCTATTGAGATTAGATATTTGAGAACTATATTCGCTTAAACCAGGGCCTACTACTACAATTGGTTTTGACTCAACTACAACCATATCTAACAACTCATAGCTATCATTTACAATATTGGTTTCCTCAATAGTTAAATCTTTATATGAAAGTAATAGATTAGTGCTATTATTATCTAGCCCTATATTGGTTGAGAAATGAGAACTATTAATCTCATTTGAAGTAAGTTGCTGAATAGTTGTATTTGAGGTTAAAGAGTAAGATCTATTATCATCAGAGTTTTTCACAACTAAAGTAGTATTTTCAATAGAGACATTAGTATCATTTTTATCTGATAGATACATCAATTCATTACCATCATCACTATTAATAAAGTAACGTACTGTAGTAACTAATCTATCCATATCACTAGTATAAAGATAAGTTATCTTTACATTATCTTTACTACTTGACCATTTTAAAATTTGTCTCTGCTCTTTAATTGAGTTGCTCTCTTTAACAAAAGAGCTATTTAACATATTAAAATTTAATTCATACTCATATTTTTGATTCTCATATTTAAAAAACTCTATATCTCCCAAATAGATAATAGTGTTATTTATATCTAAAAAATCTCTCTTTTTCTCATCTAACACATTATCAATAGAGGTTATTATTTTTTCATCTAAAAGAAAAGAGAGTTCTCTCTCTTTAAATAGACAATGCTCCATATCATTACATTTTTCCAAAATTTCAGGCATAACTTGTTCTAGTAAAATTATATTCAACTCAGCTATTTTTATAATATCTTCAACTTTATAGATATCTTTTTGAAGCTGTTGTATATTATTTTCTATTTTATTTTCAAGTTTGCTATCTCCACTATCAGATGAAGAGTCGATTGTATCTTTTAAAACAGTAGGAAAATTTACAGAAATTTTTTCAGGTAATATTTTTTTAGAAAAGGATAAAGTTGCTTCAGGAGTTATATTATTTTTATCTTCACTAGACGTACTTTGATACCCACAACCAAGCACTACAAACAGTACAAATGCTAAAACAATAGCTTCTCTCATCGTAAAAACCTTTATTTTATTTTACCCATTCTATCATAAAAAAGTAAGCATAAGGTTAGTTAAATATTTTATATACTACTATAGTATAAGCAAATTATAATAAAAAAATGTAGAAAAAGTGTAGAGAAAATGTTGAAGAAATCAAAATATACCCTTCTCTTTGTTGAAGATGAATCTATGATACGTAGAATAGCCATATCACTCCTACGTCCATACTTCATTGATATTTATGAGGCGAGTGATGGAGTAGAGGCGTTAGATATATATAATGAAAAAAAGCCTGATTTGATTATTACCGATATTGAGATGCCAAATATGGACGGTCTAACTCTATGTAAAGAGATACGTCAAGAGGATAAGACAACTCCTATTCTTATTACCACTGCCTACACTAGTACCGATTATTTATTAGAAGCAGTTACCTTAAATCTAGTAAGATATTTAGTAAAACCAATGCAAGAAAAGGAGCTTTTTGAAGCACTTCGTGTCTCTTTTGAACATATATCAACTAATAAACAATCTACTCTTATCAATATCACTAAAGAGTATAAATATGATACTTTTAACCATACCCTTATTCATAACAATGAGATTGTCACCATTACAAACTATCAACATAAACTCATCTCAATCTTAATTAAAAACCAGGGTAGAATTGTCTCATATAAAGAGATCGAGAGTTATGTTTGGTATGATAAAGTGATGAGTTCAAATGCACTTAGAAGTTTAGTTAGAGATGTTCGAAAACTAGTAGGAAAAGAGAGTATCGAAAATATCTCAAAATGTGGATATAGGATACATCTCAATGGATAAAATACTAAAAATAAAATTTCTTATCATCGCCATCTATTTCACCACTACTATTCTATTCTTTTATGAGATGCACTTCTTAAAAAATAGTGTTATTTTACATGACTATGATAATATCTCGTTTATGTTTGCTGTACTAAGCTTAGGGGTATTGATATCAGCCACTATTTATAATCTAGCATTCTATTTTTATATCAAAAACCGTCAATACCTATACTACGCTTTGGCTCAATTTGCTATTATTATGACTCATATCAGTTATGAAGCGATTAGTATATCTCCATTTATCGAAATTTATAACTTTAAAAACTATCTACTTTTTGATGTCTCACAAGTTTTTATTCTTATATTTTCAGCACTTTTTTTACAAGATTTTTTCAATACCTATCTTGATAATAAATTTAATCAACTCGTAAAAATAATTCTATATATCTCAGCTCTTGACCTCTTTTTTGCACTGATTTTAGGACACACTATTATTACAAAATTTGTTCCTACTTTCATATGGGTTGGTCTTATTTTAACAGAAGCACATCGTCATATCAAAAATAGAGATATACCTTTTTACCTAGTATCTATAGGGTGGTATATTGTCATTTTAGTTGTCATACTTACCAACACAGGTATCCTCTCAGCTAAAGAGTTTGATTTTCCATTTGGACATATAGCTTTTGCTATTGAGTCGATGTTTCTATCTTTTGCACTATCTTATAAATTTAAACTCATTGAAGATGAAAAAAGAGTACAACAATCACTTCTACTACAGCAGTCAAGACTTGCTAGTATGGGAGAGATGATTTCTATTATAGCCCATCAGTGGAGACAACCTCTAAACTTCTTATCCTACTCATTTATGCATATCAAAAATAACTGTAGAAACGATGAAGAGGCGATACTTACTATTAAAGAGGCAAATGAACAGTTGCAGTATATGTCTCAAACCATTGAAAACTTTAGAAACTTCTATAATCCCTCTAAAAATAAAAACTCCTTTAGTATAGAGAGTGCTTGTAGTAATATTCTAAAGATAGTAACCCCAACACTCACTCCAATTGGTATCAAAATAGAGCTAATAGCCAAAAAAGATTTTGATTTTTTTGCAAACAGTAATGAGTTTGAACAGGTTATTTTAAATTTGGTCAATAATGCAAAAGATGCTTTTATTGAGAGAAAAATAAAAAATCCTATTATTAATATTACGATTAATAAGAACATAATAACTGTCTGTGATAATGCAGGAGGCATTGTAAAAGAGCATCAAAGCAAAATATTTGAGCCATACTTTAGTACCAAAGATAATAGTGATGGGATTGGTCTCTATATCGCCAAAACAATTATAGAGACCGAGATAAAAGGAAAATTATCTTTAGAAAATAGAGAAGATGGTAGCTGTTTTAAGATAGAGCTTTAACTCTATCTTCTTTTTTTATTACTTGATTTTTTATTATTTATTTTATCTTTAGATTCATCAAATGTTTTATAGCCATCTCTTTTTGTAGTTTTTCGTTTCTTCTTAGTCGGAGTTAAACTACTTTTTTTCTTGCCAAAAGCACCATCAGTTTTCTTCTTTTTATCAATAATTTTTCTAGCCCCACGTTGAGCTTTTTCTATTTTGGGAACATACCCCTCTATCTCTTGGCGTTCTATCGCTTTCCCCATTAGTCGCTCCACATCTTTTAGAGCCACCTCCTCTTTTGGAGAGACCAAAGTAATCGCCAAACCTTCTGCTCCTGCTCTACCTGTTCGTCCAATACGGTGAATATAATCACCTATTACATGAGGAATATCATAGTTTATCACCACAGGAAGTGAGGGGATATCTAAACCACGTGCAGCGATATCAGTTGCTACAAGAACTCTAACCCTACCCTCTTTAAAATCAGACAATGCACGAGAACGCACCCCTGAGCTTTTACCTCCATGAATAACAGAAGTTTTTAATCCACTTAGATTTAACTCTTTAAAGACCTCATCAGCTACCTCTTTTTTTCGTACAAAGACCAAAACTTGTTGATAGTTTCGTGAACCAATCAAATATGACAAAAGTTCATTTTTAAGCTCTTGTATAACAGGATAGATAAGTTGTTGTACCATAGAAGCAGAAGTTCCCATACTATCAACCTCTACAAGTTTTGGCTTATGAAGTATCCTCTGGGCTAATCGCTTGACAGAGCCTGTCAGTGTTGCAGAGACAAATATATTTTGTCTTTTGCTTGGCAAGTGGCTCAAAATATTGGTCACTTCATGTACAAAGCCCATGTCTAAAATCGTATCTGCTTCATCAAGAACTAGATATCTAACAGCATCCAAAGAGATATTTTTCTTTTCCATATGCTCCAAAAAACGCCCTGAGGTAGAGACAATTATATCCACCCCACTCTTTAATCTATTGGCTTGTGAGGTCATATTTGCCCCACCATAAAGCAACACAGACTTAAGTGGTAGATATTTTCCATACGCTTCAAAACTAGCATGAACCTGCTGTGCTAACTCTCTAGTGGGTACTAAAATTAATGCACGAAGATGATGTTTACCCTCTTTGAAATCTTTTGATAACTCTTGCAATATAGGCAGAGCAAACCCTGCGGTCTTCCCTGTACCTGTCTGAGCTCCTGCCATAATATCTTTTCCACCAAGCATTAGTGGAATTAACTCTTTTTGTATCGGTGTAGCAGACTCATAACCTTTATCTTTTAAGGCTTTTATAATTTCTGAGGATAATCCTAGATGAGTAAGTGACATAATGAACTCTTTTTTGATATTATATCTAAATATAGAATTCTCATACTCTCTTTTTTATATCAATGGTTCTACAACTTATCCTCTTCCTCAGCCAAAAAGTTAGCACATTTAATCATATCTTCCACAAGTTCATACTCAGGGAATCCGATTCGTCGCCAGTTACTAACGTCTATTTTGTCAATAACTTCAGAGTGTTCACCTGTGCTTCCTCTAGCTTGACAGTTTCGTTCACGACATAAACGGTCAATCTCTTCAAAACCAATGGCTTCGATGAGTTTTGGTACTAAAATATGAACTGAACCACGCATTCCTGTACCGATGTTTGATGGACAACATGTAACAGCCCCAAATTTTGGGTGCATGGTAAAGACCTCTTCTTCACCTGTGATTTCTCGAACACCATCTTCTATGGCTTTTGCTCCAGCACTAAGACGAGAAAATACCGATTTGACATCGCCACCCATCTCCATAGATATGATTCTTAGGTGGTCTCCCTCATTTACCCAGTTTACAAAGGTTTTGTCTTTGTTCAAATAGACACCACGACCATGAGGCCAATGTTCATGATAACCACTAGCAGCTTGCATTCGGTCTTTCCCACGGAAGAGAAAATGCCCATCAATTAGAGCTTGTCTCTCTTCGCTAGACATTTTTGTATGTAGGTAAAAATCTCCTGCCAAATCAGAATCAGCATCAATTTTTGCATATACTTTCTCCATCAATTCTGCTACTTCTAGTCTACTCTCTTTTGTGCCACCTGGATTGAGTGGAAACATTGCCAAGTTTCTAGCAACTCGAATACGAGTCGATACAATCTTATCTTGAGCCGTTTGGGTAAGGTCTACAGAGATGCTCTCTGGATTCATTCTCTCCGATGGTGTTCCTTTTAGTGAACTTCCCTCTTTCATAGAGAAACCTTTGTGGTATGCCTCGATAACAGGATAGAAAAAGTCAGAAAAATCATCATACGACTCTTTGTCTCCTGCGTGACAACCAACAAAGCTTTCAGGGTAGCTAACACCTGAGTTTATAGCTCTTGCCAATGTCCATTTTGCTGGACCAGAACTCTTTGTGTCTTTGTACTTTTCCCAAACCTCTTCGGTACACATTTCGGCACAAAGAGAAGTATGCTCACTTGCTCTTGCTTTGTCTAATTTCTCTTTTGGGTACTCATTTTTAGCCAAAGACTCTTCTAATTTTAAATCATAATCTGGGTCGAAACCCTCTTTTTTACCAAACACTCTATAATCCTTTTTCTGTAGCTATTAATTCAACAACACCATCGTACATATCTTGTACACACATTACCTCGGTAACCCCTAAGCGTCTTCGGTTAGAGATGTCGTAAACCCCACCTTCGCTCTCTGAGTGTTCTCCATGGATTCCTCTGATTTGAAGATGATGTTTATCGGTAATCGCTTTAAATCTCTCCATGTCTTGTGCCAGTTTTGGCAGTGCAATATGTACACTTGCTCTCATGGCTGTTCCCAAGTTCGTAGGACAAGAGGTAATATAACCGATATGGTCATTATAGGAGAAGTCTACTTTTGTTCCTATGTTTTTAATCCCAGTTACGAGTCGTGTAAACACCTCTTTGATATCTCCACCCATCTGCATAGAGATGATTCTTAGTTGGTCCTCTTCATTTACCCACACCAAAAATGTTTTGTCATTGTTGTGGTATATTCCTCTTCCCTCTGGCCAGTTACGGTTAAGTCCTGTTGAGGCTAAAAATCTGTCTCCCTCTTTAAATAAAAAGTGGTCTTGTATAAGCTCCTCTTGAACCTCTTTGCTCATACCAAGTAGTGGGTAATAATTCCCTTCAAGTTCACCCTCCATAGTATTAAGCCCTTCAACAACAGATGCTTCTATTTGGTCTCGTTGCTCTTTTGAAATGGCAGGACCTAGAGGCATATTGTCCACATTTCTACCAACTCTAATTCTAGTAGATACAATATACTTTCCCTCAGGGTCAGGGTTTGGTGCGTTTAGGTCATCAGGATTCATGTTTGACTGATGTTTGTCACTTGGGCTAAAACCATGATACTCTTGGATGATTGGGTCAAATAGAGGTGCAAACAGAGTGTAAGACTCCTCATCTCCTGCATAGACACCAATCCCTGAGTCGATATTCTCTACACCTGAATTGATAGCATCACTTAGAGTAAAATTATTTGCTGTTTTTTTATCTTTTAATGACTCGTAGACCTCTTTGCTAAGGTGTTTACATAGCATTGAAGTACAATCACTTGGTAGGTTTGGAAATTCATTTTTGTTGTTCATTTTTATCCTTTTTAAAAATAGATGAGTATAGTTATTTTTTACACTCCAGTTCTCTTTACAATATGTTTCAAAGTTTTGATACTCTTGGTTGTAAAGTTCTAAATCGTTGATAATAGATAAAGCTCGGTCAACCTTATGCATATCAAGAAGACCTTCTCTAATGACTGCTTCACACTGTGTTAGCAGGTTCTCATTTCTGTTATACTCCAATCATTTTCTCCTTTAATATGATTTTTAAATTTCAGAAGCATAACAAAATAAAATGTAAGGAGAATGAAATATATTAAATAATTTTAAAACAAGCACTATTTTATATTTTTGTATCCAATAAAACTACCCACTTCTCCTTTTCAAGCAACGCTTTAGCTTTTGAACAGAGAGGTGCTTCTATAAAAATATACTTTTTTTTGATTTTACTATCATTATAAATCTCTAATTTTTCATGAAACTTCATAATCTCTATCGACTCTTTTGACAAAATACGGCTTTTTTTAGAGATATGAATTATACAGGCGTAATATTTTTTTAAATCCACGGCAATATATAGGTCTATCTTTTTACGGCTACCAAACTCTTTTGGCAATATCTGTTTAAAAGATTTAAACAGTAAGTTCTCATCTTGAAGTTTCTCTACAATCTCTCTCATTATTTTCCTAGTGGGTGATATTGGTTGATAGTATCTGCTAAATTATCTTGTTGGATATGGGTATAGATTTGAGTAGTCTCCAGAGAGCTATGCCCTAACAAATCTTGAACCACACGTAAATCTGCTCCACCTATAATAAGTGAAGAGGCAAAAGAGTGACGCAAAATATGAGGTGAAACACCTAGATATTTTTTGACTATCTTAAAAGCAGAAATACGACTAAGTGGTTCAATATCTCCCATATAGCTCTTTATAGAGTTTGGTTCAAGTGCTTTATGAATATGTAGATACTCCTCAAAAGCATCTAAAATATTGCTACTCATAACCCAATGTGGTAAGCTCTATACTTTTTTCATCATAGTAGAGTTTTCCACCCGATATAAAGCTATATCCCTCAACTTCTGGTAGCTTATAGACTTTATGTTTTGTCAACTCTTTGTTACTTACAATCAAAAGCCCCTGCTTATCCATCGCATATATTTTATCATTGACAATATCAGCAATTGAGAAGTGTGCAAACCTAAATTTTTTCTCATTAATTACTTTCATTGACTCATCTAGCTGTGAAATCTGTCCATCTTTGGCAAAAACAAAGATGGAACTACCAGATACAATCACCTCAGAAATAGCTCTATCAAATTCACGTTTTCCTTTGCTTCCATAAGATATAACACGGTGAGGTGTCGCCGCAATTAATGTATTACCCACTCGATTTAAAAAGATAATATTATTAAGTGTACTCTGTGTACTAACATAAATCTCTTTTGATAGTTTAAGTGTAGTAAGGTCTAAAATACTTAATTTTCCACTAAGAGTTGGTACAACAACCAAGTTATCAACCTGGTATGGATTCGCAACTCTTGTATCAATTGAGAATACCTTTTCAGCTTTATTATTATAAACAATTTTATCTGTAGTAATATCATAAATACCAAAACTGTTATCTTGAAGTACATAGACCAACTTATTTTGCATAATTGTTCCTGCTACTAATGCTTTAGTAAACTTAACAGGTTTTGTACTACCATCTTTTATAGTAATCTCTACATCACCTTTTTTATTGGCCGTTATCATTCCACCCAAAGTAGCATTGATAAAATCAAAACCCTTTGTAACACTCAAAGTTGAGAGACCTTTTTTGGTCAATACTCGCCCATCTTCAAGTGTTGCACCAGCACGACTAAAACTACGTATTGTTCCTGCACTACTGCTAGAAGCACTATAAGTCTGCTCGGGAGCAAAATACTGTTTTGAACCACAACCTGTCATTGACAAGAGTGAAATAACACCCAAAAATAAAATCTCTCTACGCACTACTGTCCTTTAATCACATAGTGTTTCATGATTTTTGAGATATTATACAGAGGTGATTTCTCTTCAATTGCAGAAAGTTCATCATTCGCCTCTGATACTTTTCCTTGTTTTATAAGAAGATGAGCATTGTTAACAACAGCAACTTCAGCGTAAAGGTCTGATGATGCTTCTTTTCCTCTCATAATCGCCAAGTGATACCCTGCAATATCAGCAATCAACTCATTTTTACTAGAACTCAATGTTTTTAACACTTCTGTATTGTTGTTTTCCATCGCATTTTTGTACTCAAAAAGTTCAAAAAGAATAGGGTTCTTCTCTTTAAGGTCTGCCAATGCAGCTACATTTTTTGTATCTTTTGATAGTTTTATATAAGCTTCATTTGCAGCTTCCAATCGTTGAACTTCTATCATATTCATTACAGCAGTACCACCAAAAAACAGGATAACAGCCCCAACTGTTCCTAAAACTAAAAGTTTATATTTTTTATAAAATTTCTCAAACTTAAAGGCACTAGCCAACATCTTCTCATCACTCTCAAACTTCTCTTTTGCTTCATTTATACTATCTTTAATACTCAACTTAAAACTCCATATATTGTTCATTTATTTAAATTCGCATTATTATAGCAAAAATTTATGAAATCCAAAATTACTTGATATTTTTTGGGATACATTATATATTGCCCAATTTTCGATGATTCATGGTGATACGGGATGAGGGTTTTGGCTATGGTGTTGTCAAGGCAAAGATATCTATTTTAACTTCAATATGAGACTAACCAGTACCAAGACTACCGAAGTTTTTTGCAGTGACGATATTGAAATTCGTAAAATTTATAAAAAATCTCTGCTTGGATGGTAATAAAAAAGAACTATATGCTTAAATAGTAACCAACTCCTTTTTTATTTTGAAATAGATTAGCAGGAAGTTTCTTTTTAAATTTTTTAATAAATGATTTTATTGCATCTTGACTGGGTGCTTTATCATAATCCCACATATACTCATACATCATATCATAAGTTACGATGCTATTTTCAGATAAAAGTTTAAAAAACTTTGTCTCCTTTTGAGTCAATTGAACTATCTCTTCATCAACTATCACTGTACCACTATCATAATCAAATTCAATGCTATCTTTAATAATAATGTGACTCTTTAGTTGAAAATAATCTAAAAATTTATCCATAAGTGACAAAACTTTTTTGGTAGTAAATGGTTTTGTCACATAAGTAATAATATTTAAATCAATAGAGTCCAAAAGATAATCTGTATCTGTATACGCAGATATAATCACGATAGGAAGCTTCTTGTCAAACTCTCTAATATGCTTACAAAAAATAATCCCATCTGTATTTGGCATATTGATATCTGTAATAACAATATCTATTTTGTTTTGATTCTCTATATACCTATCATACGCTTCATCTCCATCAGAAGCAACTAAAATAGTATCAAAAAAATTACTCAATATCTCTACAATATTTTGTTGTAATTTTATATCATCCTCTACATATAGAAGTGTTTTACCTTTTAACAATTTATATTTATCATTCATCGTATCAACCTTATTATAAATGTGGAGCTATCTCCTTTGCTTGTAACCTCTAGTTTACCATTAAAATGATTCTCTATAATAACTTTTGATACATATAGACCAAGACCCAAATTAGTTGAGTCTTTTGCTACCTTTGTTGAGAAGTGTGCATCAAATATTTTATTAATATGCTCCTCTTTTATCCCCCCTGCTCTATCTGTAATCATAATAAGATACTCATCTGACTTAACTTTTGTTTTAACTTTTATCAAAGCTTCATTTTCTGATAAATCAATTGCATTTTGTATGATATTAATCATTACCTGTATAAGTTCATTTTGATACAGAGAGACTTTAACATCTTTGTCAAAAGAGTTCTCTATTATAATACTTTTTTTACTTATTTCACTCTCCAAAAATCCTATAGATTTTTCAATAAGTGGGAGAACATAACTCTTCTCTTTATTCTTTTTAGGCTTATAAAACTCTCTAAAATCATCAATAGTCTCTGAGAGAAACTCTGTATAGTCCTCTATCTCAGCAAAACGATTATCCAACTCCTCCATATCAAGCTCTTTTCCCATCATAAGTTGAAACCTTAGATTAGATGTAATGGAGGCAATTTTACTAATAGGCTGTCTCCATTGATGAGAAATCATACTAATAAGCTCTCCTGCTTGAGCCAAACGAGCTTGTGAAAACATCGCTTTATTGCTATCTTTAATCTCTTTTTCGTAATCTTTTATAAGTCTGTTAATAATTTTAGAAAAAAGAATAGAGACCATAATAGAAAAAAAACTTACAATAAGCAAGAGTTTTAAATTCTCTTTGGACTCATCATCTAATTTCTCTTCCCAAACTTTTTTCTTTTGCTCTATAGAGTATGCGATATCTTTCTCATTTTTACTAATGACAATATATAAATCAGTCGAACGAATATGATGAATATATGCCAACTTATTAATAAAATTATTCTCAATACAATCAGTACCTTTATACGAGAGAAACTTCTCTTTTTTTGAGGCATTAATTAATCTATCAACAATATCTTTTTGATTGTTTGAATGCACCAAATTTATAAGTGTATCGGTACAAGGATGCTTGATAACATCTCCATTTTTATGAAAGATAAATATAAAACCACTGTCATATTTTTTAATAGAGTCAATAAAGGTCAATATTGAGCTTTTAAAAGAGTTGTTTTCTTGATTTAGCTCTTGAGTATATAAAAAATCCATAAAAGACTCTATATATTTTGCTTTCTCTTTCAAAAAATTCTTATGTTTGTTTCTTAGTTCATGCTCATATCTATATAACTCTTTCTCTGTATACTGATTATGCTTATATTTTAGTGCAACAGAGATAGAGATACCATAAAATAAAATAAGAACCAAAGGGAATATAACCGTAATTATTAACAGATGTTTAGTAAACATTACTTTTAGTTTTTTGAGGTTCATATTTTATATATTTCTAACTTTTATTTATTTGAATAGGCTTTACAACTCGCCTTAATATCCCCATCTCCGATTTTATCACAATAACTAATATCTGACAAGGCAACAGAGAGACACTTGTTCTTTACATCTTTATCTTTAATCATATTACAATAACCTGTATTTCTCTTAAGAATACCAAAACACTCTATTTTTTTATCCTTTTTTTGAATCAAAACACAATGTTTTAAATTTTTGGACGAGAGTGCTAGATTAAAGTTGTTATCATCACTTGATGATGAATGAGCATTGACAA
>OBIK01000015.1_pt1 | contig 20393 bp, 18 predicted proteins | sample 1496171 | NCBI WGS metagenome assembly OBIK01 (sample SAMEA3367191, study PRJEB22510) | hydrothermal vent metagenome | biome: marine hydrothermal vent; material: sea water | place: Cayman Islands | collected 2012-01-19 | depth 2308 m | reverse complement strand
ATAAATCCCATACTCTTTCCATTTTGAAGCTTTTTAAGCTTCATCTCCTCTTTTAACTTTTTAATAAAATCAGAAGCAGAACTAACTTTTCTAAATCGACTCTGTCTACTGATGGTAGCAAAATCCCCAGGAGTTAGATGTTTTAATGCTTTTATCTCTTGGATTTCTTGCTCTGTTGGTGCTTGGATATCAAGCTCCTCACAATAAGAGATAAGTATCTTTTCAAGTTGTTTAGGCTCTAATGCTTTAAACTCCAATTTCAAATCAAAACGTCTCAGACTAGCTTGGTCAAGATGCTCAATGAGGTTGGTTGTAGCGATAAAAAGACCATTGAACTTCTCCATCTGAACTAGCATCTCATTAACTTGGGTAACTTCCCAATTAACCTTGGCTTGACCTCGTTCTGCTAAAAATCCATCTACTTCATCAAAAATAAGTACAGCCTCCTCTTCGGTCGCTTCTTTAAAAGCATTGGCTATATTCTTTTCAGTTTCCCCTACCCATTTACTCATGAGTGATGAGCCACTTTTGATGATAAGTGGTCGCTCTAGCATCTTGGCAATATGTTTAGCAAAGGCACTTTTACCTGTTCCTGATGCTCCATAAAAACAGACTCTAGCACTCTTGTTCTCTTTTATCCCATCTACTAACTCTTCTAAGTCTGTATCGGTATTGATAAACTCTAGTCTATAGTTTTTAGGTAGAACTCCCTCATTATTTTTGACAACTTCTGGATAACCTTGTGCTTTTAGGGTATTGTTTATCAGTTGAAGCAGGGCTTTGCTTTTCTCTTTTTTAGGGATATTATCAGTCACCTTTACAGCCGTTGAGATAAGAGCAGGAGCGATATTCTCATGCTCACTTAGATGCTCAATACTCTCCTCATCTAAAATATTATTGCTATACTTTTTGATAATAGATTTACGAATAGACCTAGATGGGATAGGCAACTCTATGCTCATATTAAAACGCCGTATAATCGCATTGTCAATGCTCTCAATATTATTAGTAATCCAAATGGTTGGCACGTTGTTATTCTCTAAAATCTTATTTATCCATGCTTTGTCAGTCTGCTGTTTTGGCATCATAAAGAAGCCCCCATCATAACTCTCAAAGACATCCTCTGCCTCATCATACATCAAGATGGTTCGGTTATTAAAAAAGAGTGCTTGTGCTGTTTTATATAGACGTAGCCGTGCCTCTCCCTCAATCGGGTCACCATCACTATCAGCATAGCTTATCTCATATAGTTTTGTACCTAATATCTCAGCAATGGTTTTAGAAAGCTCGGTCTTTCCTGTCCCTGGCAGACCATAAAGAAGTATATTTATACCCTTTTGCTTATTCTCCAACGCTTTGTTTAAAAAAGGCATCAAAATCTCTAAATTGTCTTTAATATAATTATAATCATTAATCGTAAGTGTTGCCTTTGATGAGAGACGTACAGAGTCTTTTATCATCTCTGTAATATCCTCATCAAGATTGAGCATATTGTCAGCAAACTCATAATTGATAAGTTTTAGTTTTGAATTTAGTGAATAATCCTCATCTGCACTAAGCATAAGCAGAGCAGAACGGCTAAAGGTAGAGTGTGAAGCAAATGTCTCATTTATATTCTCTATTGGTATATCAAGTAGCGTTGATAGCATACGTTTAGTACGAGATGTATGCCAATTTCCATTGCCCAAAAGACCTGTAGCATTTCCCAAAATATCATACTGTTTAAGGAGTATCACAAACTCTAAAATCTGCTTCTCATAGGGATTGAGACTAATAAGCTCAGAGAGTCTCTCTATATTTTTTCGCAGAAGTTCAGATGAGCTAAATGGTGCTTTTTTAAGTAAAGCTTTTAGACGTTTTTTCAAAATAAGCAGTGGTTCAGTACGATTAAAATCATCATACTCAAACGCCACATACTTCTCTAGCCCTAAAAAAATTGCCATATCATCATGCTCAAAATCATTCTCACTATCTATAAACTGTTTATGTCCACCCATCTCAATAATAATTTTAAGTATCCAATAGGTTACTCTATTCTCAACCTCTTTGGCAAGTAATTCATCTTCTATTAAATCTGTATCAAACTCATTTTTATTATTTGTTCCAAAAAAACCATTTCCCATATTTACTACTTTTATATATTATTTAATAAGAAGTATAACTAAAAATAATATAATTTAAAGGTTTTGGAATTATGTTTAATGAACTTGTAGAGATTAATATGGTGTTTAGAGAGATTTTTATTGATAAAAAGAGTAAAACTAAAAAAGGACTTTTCATAAAATAAGAGTATGGTGTTGGTTTGGATGATCTGTTTTAACTTAAAAATAGTTAAGAGCTAACAATCAGAACTTTTTGCTACAATGCCGTTAATAAATTCGTTGGGAAACGTACCCTACGAAATCCAAGGACAAAATAGTGGCAACTACTACAAAAGAAATCAAACAACTATTAGAACAAAAAATCCTCGTAATCGACGGTGCAACAGGTACGCAGATACAAAACCTAGAAATCCCACAAACAGCATGGTTAGACGATAAAGGCATAGACCAAGAGGGGTGTAATGAGCTTCTAAATGCTACAGCACCTGAACTTATGAGAGAAGTTCATAATGCCTATGCTAAAGCAGGGGCAGATATTATTAAAACCAATACTTTTGGAACCATGCCTTGGGTGCTTGATGAGTACCAAATGGGGGAGCGATGTTATGAGCTTTCTAAACTTGGGGCAGAGATAGTTAAAGATGTTTGTGATGAGTATAGTACCAAAGAGAAACCAAGATTTGTTTTGGGGTCGATTGGACCTGGAACAAAACTTCCTTCTTTAGGACATATACATTATGATGAATTATATGAGGGGTATAAATTAACTGCTTTAGGTCTAATAGATGGTGGTTGTGACATTTTTATGTTAGAGACTTGCCAAGACCCATTGCAGATAAAAGCAGCTCTACATGGTTGTGAAGATGCCAATAAAGAGCGTGGAGTAGAGCTTCCTATTATGGTTTCTGTGACCATTGAGCTTAGTGGGTCAATGCTTATTGGTACGGATGCGACAACAATCGTTACGATACTTGAACCATTTGATATTCTCTCACTTGGGTTCAACTGTGGAACGGGACCTGACCAAGTTAAAAAGCATTTGAGAACTTTATCTGAACTTTGTTCTATTCCTATTTCTGTTCATGCCAATGCAGGTTTACCTCAAAATAGAGGAGGGTACACCTACTACCCAATGGGACCAGATGAGTTTACAGAGAAACAGTTAGAGTTTACAGAGTTTGATGGAGTTTCATTTTTAGGTGGCTGTTGTGGTACAACACCTCAACACATTCATGCTTTGCAAAAAGCCGTTATAGGTATGAAACCAAAAAAACCTACAGGTAGCATAGAGCCTAGTATCGCTTCACTCTTTAATACTACTGAACTTTTCCAAGAACCAGCACCACTGCTGATTGGAGAGCGTTCAAACTCAACAGGTTCAAAAGCTTTTAGAGAGTTGATTATCGCTTCTGATTATGAGGGAACGTTAACGGTAGGTCAAGCACAAGTACGTGATGGAGCTCACTGTTTAGATGTAAACGTAGAGTTTGCTGGACGTGATGGGGCTAAAGATATGAAAGCGATTATGGAGCTTTATAATCAGAAAATCCCTCTGCCACTTATGCCTGATGCGACACGTGTTAATACGATGGAAGAGGGGTTGAAGTGTATTGGTGGGAAGCCGATTATAAACTCTGTTAACCTTGAAGATGGCGAAGAGAAGTTTCATGCAATTTGTAAATTGGCTAAAAAGTATGGTACGGCGTTGGTCTGTTTGACCATTGACGAAATAGGTATGGCAAAGACAAAAGATGACAAAGTCGCCCAAGCCGAGCGTATGTATGATATGGCTGTGAATATTCATGATATTGACCCTAGAAACTTGGTGTTTGATATGTTGACCTTTACCGTTGGTTCGGGAGATTTGGAGTACAGAGATGCTGCGATTCAGACGCTTGAAGCGATTCGTGAACTGCATATACGACACCCTGAAGTGGGTTCTACTTTGGGGCTTTCTAACATCTCATTTGGTTTAGATGTTCATGCACGGCGTTTTTTAAACTCGGTCTTTTTGCACCACTGTTTAGAGGCAGGGCTTACCACGGTTATTATCAATGTAAAGCACATTGTACCGTTATCTAAAATGAGTGATGAAGACCGTGCCATTTGTGAAGAGTTGCTTTTTTCTCCTGATGACCAATCGTTGTTTAGCTTTATAGAGCATTTTTCAGATCTCAAGATAGAAGATGAGGGGGCAGATGAAGAGTATGAAGCCCTTTCAGATGAAGAGAAAATAGCCAAACTACTTCTTGATGGCGACAAAGAGCGAATGATTCCTCTTGTTGAAGAGGCACGACATACCATAGAACCTGACAAAATCGTCAATGAGGTTTTGATAGATGCCATGAAAGTGGTAGGAGAACTCTTTGGTTCGGGGCAGATGCAGTTGCCGTTTGTTTTACAGAGTGCAGAGACCATGAAGAGCACGGTAGACTACTTGAACCCATACTTGACCAAACAAGAGAAAGATACCGATACGACTTTGGTTATAGGTACGGTTAAGGGTGATGTGCATGATGTGGGTAAAAACTTGGTTGATATTATCTTGTCCAATAATGGATTTAAGGTCATAAATCTAGGGATAAAAGTACAACTTGAAACCTATATTGAGACGATGGAAGCCAATAACATACAAGCCCTTGGAATGAGTGGATTACTTGTAAAGTCAACAGCTGTGATGAAAGACAACCTAGAAGCTATGGCTGAAATGGGAATAGAACTTCCTGTACTTTTGGGTGGGGCAGCGTTGACTCGAAGTTTTGTAGATGATTTCTGTAGACCTATCTACAAAGGACCTATTTTCTATTGTCGTGATGCTTTTGATGGGGTTATTGCTATGAGTCGAATTGAAAAATATAATGATGATAACGCTGTAGGGCTTGATACACGTTTAGCAGGAGACATGAAGAAGGTAGAAAAAAAGGTTCAAAAAAAGATAATCATTCCTCCTTTTGAAGAACTAAAAATGCCTAACCGTGAAAATAGCATTCCAACCCCTCCATTTTGGGGTAGAAGAGTGCTTCAAAAAGAGGACTTAGATATAAACATGCTCTTTGACTGGGTCAACAAAAAGACAGTTACCAAGATGCACTGGGGTTATAAAAGAGGAAAAATGAAACCTGAAGAGTATAAAAAACTCATGGATGAAACAGTTTTCCCTGCGTATGAGCGACTCAAACAGCAATTTATAGATGAAGATTTGTTTGACCCTACCATCATTTACGGTTACTACCCTTGTAGAAGTAATGACCAAGATTTAATTTTATTTGATGAGAATGAGGGTTGGAATACAGATGCTAATGCGAGTCGTGAACCTTTTGATGAGGTAAAAGATAGAGAGTTAGTAAAGTTCTCATTTCCAAGACAAGGAAAAAAACCACACCGAGCATTGAGTGACTTTTTCAGACACGACCGACATGATGTGATTGCTCTTACTTGTGTAAGTGCAGGGTCAAAGTTTTCAGCCTATGAAAAAGAGCTATACGACAAAGGGGAATATCTAGAGTACAACATGGTTCACGGTTTCTCAGTAGAACTAGCCGAAGCCTTAGCAGAAGTAGCCCATAAGCAGATAAGAATGGATTGGGATATTTTAAAAGAGGACGAGGGTGCAACCTTGCGTGACGTAAGAATGAGACGATACCAAGGTTCAAGATACTCATTTGGTTACCCTGCTTGTCCTGACTTAGAAGCTAGTCGTGAGCTGTTTGATGTGTTGAAGCCTGAGGAGTTTGGGATTGAGCTAAGTGAGACTTTTCAGATACATCCTGAGCAGAGTACTTCTGCACTTGTTGTTCATCATGGGGGGGCTGGGTATTATAGTGTTTAAATAGTGTTGATATTAACCACTATTTACTTTATATTATCTATTTTAAACTAAACCTTAGGAGTAATCCTAAGGGATAGGGTACAGTTGTGAGTAATAAAGCCTAAGCCTTATTACCTCTGCTTCTCCATAAATTCTTTACATGATATACAGTACTCTGCAAATATTTTTACTTTTAATCGCTCTTTATTGATAGGCTCTTCGCATAGGTTACAGATACCATAGCTACCTACTCTAATTCGATTTAGACTTCTGTTTATTTGATTTAATGTTTTACTCTGTTCGTGTAAAATTGCATTATTTGTATTCGTTTCTAAAGCTTGAGATGCGTAATCTCCTTCATCTTTTAGATTGTCGCTAGAGTTAGCATCTATTTCTGATGATGTAATATTTAAATTTCTTTGAATTCTTATTTTTGTTGCTTCTAACTCATTTTTAAAAAAAATTAGTTCACTTTTGGTTAGAGTTGATTGATTATTATAGTAACTTTTATTTATTGCTTTTGTCATTTTGTATCTCCTATTATTTATTTTTCGTTAGTTTAGATAAAAATAGGGTAATAAATGTGAAAACTGGTAAAAATAATGATTTCAACAGAAGATTAACGCTATAAATGGTTAAAAAATAGGAGATTTGATATGAGCAGTGGATGGGGGTGTCAGTACCTTACTAAATTTAATGAAGAGAAAGAGTGGTGTAGGTTGCTTAAACATAAGTGTGATCCAAACTGTAAAGGTTGTGTGCTTTATGGGAAGTTTACCTTTTCGTCGCCTATACTTGATGTTGAAGAGGATAGACCTGTTAAGAGGCGTAGTGATAATCCATTGGGGAGATAAACTGTTGGGTTATATATCTTCATCTTTTATTGGTTCTATGAGTTGGATATAGGTCTCTTCTTTTAACTCATGGTAGCGTGGAATTTGTCTTAATACTTTACGGTACTCACCTAGATAGTTATTTAGATGATTAATTCTAATATCTAGCTCATCTTGGTAGGTTGTGAGTATATCTATATTTCTGTTTATTTCTCTCATATAGTTAATGGCTCTATTTTGCATGGTGTAACTATTAAGAAAAGGTATTTTATCTTTAAATGCTTTGTGTAGACGGGTTAGGTTCTTTTCACTACTGTATATATTCTCACGAGTATGGCGTGTTTTTCTAATAATTTTTTCTCTATCATTTAGCTGTGATTTGAGTTGACTTCCCAAGATAATTAGCTGTTCTCTTCGTTTATTTCTATCTTTTCCTATACCAAAATAGCTATACATTGTTCTACTAATAAATCCCTCTTCCTCTTTTAAAGCCTCAACGGTTAAAAGAATAGCGTCAATAAGTGTGGTATCAAGTTCATTTTTTAGATCGAGTATATCTTTTGTAAGATCTATATTTTTTTTCTGTATTTTATCTATAATTTCATGAAAGGTGTTTGTTGGGCTATTTAATATATTTCCAATATTAATACTTATGGACATGAAGAGTTTCCTTTTTCTCAACTTAAAGTATTATATTATAATAAAGTTTTGATTAATAATTACTTGTAGGTAACTTATATAGATAGAGATAAGCCTATCTGGGTAGATAGGCTATGGTATTTGAGTTATCTGATTAATTCAAATGGATTTTCCACTACATTTTTTCTATCTATAATGTATGGAATAAGAGCAGTCTGTCTAGCTCTTTTAATAGCAATAGTTACAAGCTCTTGGTGACGCTTACAGTTACCTGTCAATCTTCTTGGCATAATCTTAAATCTCTCACTAAGACTAAACTTCAATAGGTTCAAATCTTTATAGTCGATAAAATCAACTTTTGATTCACAATACTTACAATATCTTTTTTTAAATTTTCTTCTCTCTGCCATGGGGGTCTCCTAAAATGGTATCTCATCTTCATCGATGTCGATTTCTGGAACAGACGGTTGTGCTTGTTGCTGTTGTGGTTGCTGATATGATGGTTGTTGATATGATCGTTGTGAAGTTTGTGGTTGTCCATAGCCACCTTGTGGTTGCTGTTGTGGAGGATTATTGTATCCGTTATCATTACCTTGCGTATTTTGGCTTGGTTGATTACTGTATCCACCACTCTGTTGACCAGAGGCAAGGGCTTGACCCTCTGCTTTGGTATCTAGCATCTGTAGATTCTCTACAATTATGGCATGTTTGCTTCTTTTACTTCCATCTTGGGCTGTCCACTGCTCAAGCTTAAGTCGTCCGTCAACTAAAACTTTGCTCCCTTTGCGTAGGTATTGGTTTGCTATCTCAGCAGTACGCCCAAAAAATGTTAAGTCGATGAACATCACTTCATCTTTCTGCTCACCTGTTTGGGTTTTCCACTTTCGGCTTGTTGCTATTCCAACATTACCAATTGCAGCACCACTTCCTTGTGCATATCTTATCTCAACATCTCTTGTAAGGTTTCCTACCAATACTACTTTATTATACATGGGTGCGTCCTAAGTTTATATTTTTATGCTTCTGTTGTTGTTTCAGTTGCTGGTGTTGCTGCTACTGGTGTTTCTGTAGCTGTTTCAACTGGAGCTTCTTTTTCAGTTACAACAGGCTCTTCAACTTTGTTAGCAGCTGTAACAAGTTTTTCAAACTGTGCAACTTCTTTTACTTTAGTATATCTAACTGTAAGGTATTTAATAACCTCCTCGTTAAACTTCAAGTTTCTCTCAAGCTCATTAATAATAGTACCAGCTGCTTTGAAATAAATGATGGTATAAATACCTCTTTCATTCTTCTCAACAGGGTAGGCGAGTTTTCTCATTCCCATGTTATTAGTAGCAAGAATTTCAGCACCTTCTCTTACAAGAATTGCTTCAATTTTAGCAATGTTGGCAGCTGTCTCTTCATCTGTAAGTGTAGGTTTAAGTACATACAGTGTTTCGTAGTTGTTCATTTTTTTCCTTTTGGTTTTATAGCCCATTATTGTAATCTCTTGGATTATCCAAATATATGAGCAAGAATTTTGGAAGCGGTATTTTATCATAAGATAATATGAAATTAACTTATGATTTGTGAAAAATCTCTTTAAATATATAAAAACACAAATTATTATAAGATTTAATTTAAATAATTAAATTATAATAAAAATTAAGATATAATTTAAAATATAAAAAAATAATAAGAGTTTTATAATATTTTAATTAAGGATTTAATAATGAAAAAAACTAAAATGGCAATCGCCATGCTCATAACATATATACTTCTTATGATAGGTTCATCATATGCACTCTATACCTCTTATACTAATCATGCTGATGTTGCTTATAAGATTGAGCAGAGGCTTTTAGCTGAGAATAGTACTCTTGCTATTACATTTTTAGAGAATCGTCTCTTAGAAGAGAAAATAGTGATGTCTGCCTCTTTTTTGGTTCTGATTTTATCTATGTTTATGTTTAATCGAAGAGAGTATGTTTTTAAGTATATGGATATGGAGGAGAAGAGTTTACAGAAATTATTACTTGAAATTGAAGAGTATTCTGAATTTAAAAACAGAGCTGATAATTTTAAAGAGAGAATTCAAAATAAAAATACCCATGAGCTTCATCTTTTGATCTCTGAGATGATACAGGATCTTCATACTATGAAAGAGTTGGCAGATGATGCCAATCAGACTAAGAGCCTTTTTTTAGCAAATATGTCACATGAAATTCGTACACCTCTTAATGGAATAGTTGGTTTTACAAAGCTTTTAAACTCAACAAAACTAGATGCAGAGCAAGAGGAGTTTATTCAGGTTATTCGTAAAAGTTCTGAGGATTTAATTACAATTGTAAATGATATTTTAGATATCTCAAAAATGGAGAGTGGAAATATAGAGCTAGAAGAGGTCTCTTTCTCTCCTGTAGATGAGTTTGAGAATGTTATTGAGACTTACGCTGTTAATGCTTCTAAGAAGAGTATAGACTTTTCATTATGGATAGACCCTGTTTTATCTTTTAAAATGGTTAAGAGTGATGCCCCTAAAATTAAACAGGTTCTTATAAATCTTATATCTAATGCTGTAAAATTTACAGATAATAGAGGTAAAATAGATGTAAGAATAGAGAATATAAAATCTAGTAGTAGTAAAGAGACAATTAAATTTAGTGTAAAAGATACAGGTATTGGGATTAGCAAAGAGAATATAGATAAAGTTTTTGATGTATTTACACAAGCAGATATCAGTACCAGCAGAAAGTATGGAGGAACAGGTTTAGGGTTAGCAATATCATCTAAACTTGTTAATTTATTGGGAGGTTCTCTAATCTTAGAGAGTAAAATAGGAGAGGGTAGTACTTTTTCGTTTACTCTTGAACTAGAGGTGGAGTCTAGTGGTAAAATGCTAGAGTTTGATGCATATCGTATTGCTATTTTCGCACCAAAAGAGATAGAGATAAAGCAGTCAAATAGTTATTTAGAGGATTATTTAAAGAGCTACAGAGATATATCTGTAATTCGTTTTAATAATCATGAGGTGTGTTTAAAAAATAAAATACCATTTGATATACTATATATTCATTGTACTCATATTAAAAAAGAGGTTCTAATTGGGCTTATTAATAGATATCAAGATGTTGCACAGATTGTTTTGGTGACCCAACTGCATCAAAGAGATATGCTTTTAAATTTATCAAACAAATTTACAAATATTATCTATGAGCCTATCACCTTCTCAAAAGTTGAAAAATCAATTAAAAAGATTTGTGAAACAAAGAGAGCATTAGTAAAAGTAGAAACAGCTAAAATCTTAAAAGAGAGAACAGATAAGATAGCAAAAGCACAATTTGAAGGGGTAAAATCATTGGTAGTAGATGATAATATCATTAATCAAAAGATGATTGTTCATACACTTAAAATGCTAGGGATTAAATCGGATGTTGCAGAGAATGGTAGAATAGCTTTTGATATGCGTATAGCAAATGAGTATGATATTGTATTTATGGATATACAGATGCCTGTTATGAATGGTGTGGACTCGACTCATGCTATTCTTGATTATGAAAAAGAGCATAATCTAAATCATATACCAATTATTGCCGTGACTGCAAATGCTCTAAAAGGAGATAGAGAACGATTTCTAGCCGAGGGGTTAGATGATTATATATCTAAGCCAATTCAGTTAGATAAGTTTATGGAGGTACTAGATAAGTACTGTGCTAATATTAATGTAGATGTAGAGCCAATTGAAGTTGATAAAGATATTCTTCTCTTTAAAGAGACGGCTATGGAGTTAAAAATTATAGGTGCTATTTTAGAAAAACTGGGTTACACTGTGGATACAGCTGATAGTATTGATACACTAAAAAAGCTTATGAATATTGGAAAATACAGAAGTGTTCTACTTGACCGTGTTCGTTCAGATATAGAGCATAGTATATTAACTAAGCAGATTAAGCAAACAGGGATACCATCTCTTCTTTTTGTGGAAAATCAAGATGAGGTAACTACAAATGATATGGAGAGTTACACCCATGTGGCTAATAAGATGACCGATTACTCGTATATTAAAGAGAAAGTAGATAGCATGATGGAGTTAAATGCTACTACAGATACTGCTGTAGCTTAATAAAACCTGCATAGATGAGTGCCTCTTTGTCCATCGAAGAGCTACTTTTTAACTGTAGCTCTAGCTCTAAAAGATGTTCAAATATCTTTAAAAGGTTTTGACTTTTGACCTTTAGTGCTAGATTTGCTTTCTGCTCCTCGATATGTTTGGGTAGTTTATAGCCCAATATCTCTTTGGAGTCGATAACCCCATTAAGCTTCATATAGGCATGAAAAAGAAAAATCTGATTGACAAAAAACTGTGTAGCACGTAAAATAGCATACTCATTTTCTCCTAGCTCTATGAGTCTATTTATGGTAGATACTACAGGTTTTTTTTCAAATAGCTCTATAAGAAGTTCTTCCATAGCAAGTGGTGCAGTTGAGTAGACCAGTTTATCTATATCTTTTGAGGTTACTTTTCCCTCTAAAATAGCTAGTTTATTAAGCTCATTGGCACAAAGTGCTAAATTGTTATTGAGTATCATGAGAAGATGTTGTAGGGCATAGTGGTCTATCTCTAATCCGATATGATTAGATTTTTTCTGTAAAATATCTATTGATTCTCTCATGTTTGGTTCAAAAAGTCTTAGCCAGTTTGCCCCTTTTTTGGGTGAAAAAGAGGCTTGAAGAGATTTGGCATCTTTTGCCTCCCCTTTGTACTCTAGTAGAAGGTAGTTATCTGAACTTCTCTGTACAAGTGTTATGAGAATATCTATCTCTTTTTTAGGGATTTTTTTATCTCTTTTTATAATTAGAAGATTAACTCCACCAAAAAGAGAGCTTTGAGATAGATAGTTTTTTGCTATATTAAAATCATACTCTTCAAAATACTGTGTTAAAAGTGAATCTTTTGCGTGGGTGATATTAATGTAGTGTTGGAGGTAGGAGCTAATGAGATAATCATTCTCTCCATAAAGTAGCAATGCTCTTGGTGGTGTGCCTCTTAATAGGTTTTCAAATTCTCGTTGATACATACTAAGATTATAACATAGTAAAACCTATTTTCCACCCATGAGTTCGCACTCTCCTGTAATCTTACAAAGAGGACAAAAGTTTAATAGACCTGCTACCAAAGGAATAGCTCCTAGATAGAACCAACTGTTTCCACTGTATACTCCATAGCCAATAAGCCCCAATCCTAAAACAATTCTAAATGGTCTACATATACTTCTAATTTTCTTTACATTCATAGATACAATCCTTCTGATTTTTTTGCCATTATATCGAAAATAACTAATATGCTCTTCTGTGTAACATAATTGCTAAAAAAAGATTTTACTTCTGTAACTTATATATATAAATTCAAGATATGATGGTTATAATTAATAGTAATTCAAAAGATAAATCTAAAGAGAAGAGGAAAAAAATGACACAGAGAGCATATCCAGATAACTTTGATGAGTTAAGAGCAGAGGTGAGAGAAGCAGGGCTACTAGATAGAGTGCCAATAAGAGGTTCAATTGAGATGGTAGGTGTTCTTATTGCTATAACGATAGCACTAACAACAGCTTCTATGTGGAACCCATTTTTACTTGGTCTATTTATGGTAATTATTGCTACTCGTGCCGTATTTATATCTCATGATATTTTACATAGACAGTATTTCAAGAGTAAAAAACTATCGTTTCAGCTCTCCTATCCATTTTCAGCTATTATTTTAAGTAACTCTTCAAGATGGTGGGACCATAAACACAATGTAAACCATCATACTTTTTGTAATATTATCCAAAAAGATGAAGATATTAGAGCCTTAGATGGTACATTTACCAATGATAAACACAGAGGAGACAGTCCTATTATCAAAAAGTATAAATATATCATCTTTTGGGGTTCGATGTTTTTCATGAACTCTGCTTTTATAGTTCAATCATACTCTTTTGTACTAAAAAATAGACATTATGGTGAGTTTGCACTAATGCTTTTACATTGGCCTGTTGTTTGGGGAACTATCTTTTACTCTTTAGGTTTTTCCAATGGATTAATAGTTCTCTTGACCTATAACTTTATTCTCTCTCCTTGGTTAGCTTTTGGTTTCATTACTAACCATTTAGGGTGTGAGACATTTGAAGAGGAGGAGGGTAGAAAACTCTCATGGATGGAGCTACAGATGAGAACAAGCCGTTCACTTAGTGGTGGTATGTTTGTGCATTGGTTTTACGGAGGATTAAATACACAGATAGAGCATCATCTTTTTCCTAAAGCCCCTAGATTTAACCTTTTGGCAGTTCAGAAGATAACTAGAGAGTTTGCAAAGAAGCATAATCTTTTCTATTTTGAAACAACTCCTATTGAGGCTTATATTCAGATAAATGATGGGTTGAAAGCGTATAAATAGTTTTTACCAAAAATTTTGCTATTAAGGAGATCTACGTGAAAGTATCAGCAAAAGCTAAAGAGGCAAAAATAGCTACTATTTTAGTAGAAGATTTACAATCATATTTTGTAAAGAAACTAGATGATATAAGCCATGAACTAGGGAAACAGCAACCTTGTGAGTCTATTGAGTGGTTTCGTGACGAGGGTAGACATGGGGGAGGTGTTCGTTATGAGGCGAGAGATGAGACTGTTTTTAATCGTGCTTCGGTAAATGTTTCTCAGGTTCATTATGATGATGACGAGGGTAAAAAACTCTCTTCTGCTACAGCCATCTCGACCATTATACACCCTAAAAACCCTCATGCTCCTTCTATGCACATGCATATTTCATGGACACAGATGCGTGATGGGCTTGGGTATTGGCGTATTATGGGGGACTTGAACCCCTCTTTAAAAAATGATGTTTTTCAAAGAGATTTTGATATGGCAGTAGATAGAGCAGCAGGAAAATATGCCGATGAGGGTGTAGAGCAAGGAGATAGATATTTTAACATTCCTGTTTTAAATCGTACACGTGGCGTAAGTCACTTCTATTTGGAAAACTTTAACAGTGGTGATTTTGAAGCTGATTATGCATTTGCTAAAAAGATGGGAGAGGCTATAGTCGATGTCTATATAGGTATTGTGCTTCAAGCTTTACAGTACTATACCTCTTATACGAAAGAGGAGATAGAGACTCAGATAGATTACCATACGCTTTATCTGTTTCAAGTACTTACTCTTGACCGTGGAACTACTTCTGGACTGTTGATTCATGAGCAAAATGATATAGGGATTATGGGGTCACTTCCTTCACATATAAACAGAGAACTTTTGGCTTCATGGGTGGAGCTTATGCCAAAACCACAAGATGAATTGGTAAAAGCATTGGTTAATGCTATGACTGATGATAGGTTGGTCTTTGTGGATGAAAAGCTTAAAAAAGAGTTGGCAAATAGGGTAAGAGAACATTACCGAAAATATCCCGAAGCTTTGGCAATACAGGCTTCAGGAGGAGTGATTATTGATACGGTTGGGAATCATAAATAATATCCTTTTCATTCTATGTAATAATTACTATTTTTGGTTATAATTCTCTAAAATTTAAGAGGTAGTATAAATATATGAAATTAGCAGTATTTGATTTTGATTCAACTTTGATGGATGGGGAAACTATTGATTTTTTTGCAGATGAATTGGGCTTTAAAGATGAGGTGGTAGCTATAACAGAACGTGCTATGGCAGGGGAGTTGGATTTTTATGCTTCATTGGTGGAGCGAGTAGCTTTGCTTAAAGGTTTGCCTTATTCGAAAGTAGAAAGCATCTGTAAATCTTTGCCTATGATGAATGGGGCAGAGGATGTAGTAGCAGGGCTTAAAAAGCATGGATATAAGGTTATCTGTTTTTCAGGTGGATTTAGAGATGCGACTAAACCAGCTTGTGAAGCGTTGGGTATAGATGCAGATTTTTCTAATTTTCTACATAGTAAAAATGGGGTTTTAACAGGGGCTGTAGGTGGAGAGATGATGTATTCTGATGCCAAAGGTGATATGCTAGTGCGTCTTCAAAATCTTTTAGGTATAAGTAGAGCTGATACATTGGTTGTGGGTGATGGTGCAAATGATTTGAGTATGTTTGCTCATGCTGATACCCGTGTGGCTTTTTGTGGAAAGCCTATTTTACGTGAAGCAGCTACCCATTGTGTTGATGTTAAAGATTTGAGAGAGATTTTAAAAATAATTAATTAAAATGTTTAAATATAGCACATATATAATAAAAAATTATAATTTTTAGAGAATAACAACAGAGTTTAAAATAAATTAATATAGGATAATAGTTCATGGACATTTTACAAGCCATTATAATAGGAATTATAGAGGGTTTTACAGAATTTTTGCCCATCTCGTCAACAGGTCATATGATTGTGGCGAGTGAGTTTTTAGGAATTGAGCAGACAGCTTTGATTAAAGCGTATGAAGTGATTATACAGTTTGCAGCTATTTTGGCTGTGATGTTGCTTTATAGAGATAAGATTAATCTACGTGAGATTGAGCTTTGGAAAAAGATTATGGCAGCGTTTTTACCACTGGCTATTGTTGGTTTTCTGATGAAAGATGTGATAAAAGAGATTTTTACCGTTGAGACGGTTGCTTGTATGTTTATCATTGGTGGTATTATTTTTATTATTGTGGAGCAGTTTCATAAAGATGAGGAAAAAGAGTCGCAAGATGTGGGAGAGGTAACATGGAGTCAAGCCCTTTGGATTGGGTTTGGACAGATATTTTCTCTAGTCCCTGGGACGAGTAGAGCAGGTTCTACTATTGTCTCTGGAATGCTTTCTGGTGTGAGTAGAAAAGCATCTACAGAGTTCTCATTTTTGTTGGCAATTCCTGTGATGATGGCTGTAAGTGGCTATGATTTGTTAAAGCACTATAAAGATTTTATGGGTGCTGATTTGACTGCATTTGCAGTTGGTTTTGTGGTTGCCTTTGTTGTGGCATATATAACCATAAAACTGTTTATTGTTTTTTTGCAACGATTTACTTTTGTTGCATTTGGAATCTATAGGATAGTTTTTGGAATTATTCTATTGATGTTTTTATAATATATTTGCAAGGTAAATAATTTGAGATTTAATGAATTTAATTTTCATAAAGACCTCTTAAAAGGGATAAAAATAGCAGGTTTTAGAGAGGCTAGCCCTATTCAAGAGAGTGTAATACCCATTATAAGAGAGGGTAAAGATTTGGTAGGACAGGCACATACAGGAACAGGTAAAACTGCGGCCTTTGGTCTGCCTATTATAAACAAGATTGCCAATGGTGAGATTGAACGTGCGTTGGTGATTACACCTACGCGTGAGTTGGCGACACAAGTGAGTGATGAGCTTTATCACTTGGGGCGTTTTTGTGGTATTCGTACTATTACCGTTTATGGTGGTGTAGGATATGGGCGACAGATTGCACTTATAAACAAAGGTGTACAGATAATTGTAGCCACACCTGGGCGACTAAAAGACCTCTATAAAAAAGGTAAAATAGATACTTTTAATCCTGAAATAGTAGTTCTTGATGAAGCTGATGAGATGCTAGATATGGGCTTTTTAGAGGAGATAAAAGAGATATTTGAGTATATTCCTCAAAATAGACAGACACTTCTTTTCTCTGCAACCATGCCTGAGCCTATTAAAGCGTTGGTTGATGAGATTTTGACCACACCTGAGTTTGTCTCTGTGGTCGGTGAAAATGAAGCAACTGTTAATAATATAATTGAGCAGAGCTATTGTGTTATTAATGAATCACAAAGAGATGAGGCTATTGTACGGCTTTTGGAGACGGAAAATATAAATAAATGTATCGTCTTTTGTCGAATGAAAAGAGAGGTAGATAGATTAACTGAGCATTTTCAAGCTATAGGTTTCTCGGCAAAAGGTCTACATGGTGATTTGGAGCAAAGAGAGCGTGAAGAGGTGATAAAATCTTATCGCCGTAATCAAGTAAAAATCATGGTGGCTACAGATGTGGCAGCACGTGGGCTTGATGTAAAGAAAGTGACTCATGTTTTTAATTATCATATCCCTTTTGACTCTCAATCTTATGTACACCGTATTGGTAGAACAGGACGAGCAGGAAAGAGTGGAAAGGCTATAACTTTGGTCTCTACAACTGAGTTTAAAGAGTTACAACGTATTCAAAAAGAGGTTGGGGCTGAGATGAAATTGGCAACTATAAACTGGGGTGAAGATGATAATAATTCACAAGCTGTTGATAGCTTTAAGAGTTTAGAAGAAGAGGTTCGAAATGTTGTTATTGATGAGAGAGCCTTAGATTTTATTGATAGTATGGAAGATATGGATTATCATGAATTTGTAGAACGGGTGGTTACACTGATACTTAAAAGAGATAAAACTACAGTTTCTAATCAGCTAGGATATGATGAAGATAAGGTCAAGAGTATGATAGATGAGTATCAAAGTGAACAAAAAGTAGCACGACATAATAATCGTAAAAAAAAGCGATAGTAAATTAAGTTTTTTCAAGTAAAAATACTCTAAAATAGTCTATTCAAATCTAAATGAGAAGGTTCTTTATGGCTGAAGTTAATTATGTTGTTGAAGCTTTGAAATTTATGGTCTTAGGAATGAGTGTCGTTTTCCTCTTTCTTATCCTTTTGGTACAGATTGTTAAAATTCAAGCTTCACTAATCGCAAAGTATTTTCCCGAAGATACTCCAAAAACACCTGCCTCTCCTGTAGGCAATAGTGACACTGATGAAAATCAAAGAGTCGCCGCAATTATTGCAGCCGTCACTGAATTTCGTAAAAATAAATCATAAAATGAAGGTATAAGATGGCAAAAAAATATATAGATGTGATGGATACTACTTTTAGAGATGGATTCCAATCTGTCTTTGGTGGTCGTGTCCTCATGGATGACTTTTTCCCAGCAGTAGAAGCTGCGAAAGAGGCAGGAATAAATCACTTTGAGTTTGGTGGAGGAGCTAGATTTCAGAGTCTATATTTCTACTTGCAAGAAGATGCATTTGAGATGATGGATAGATTTAGAGAGATAGTAGGACCAGATGCCAACTTACAGACACTTTCTCGTGGTATCAATACAGTTATGCTTGATACAGGTAGTAGAGAGCTTATTGATTTACATGCAAAGCTATTTAAAAAGCATGGTACATCAACCATTAGAAACTTTGATGCTCTAAATGATGTTAATAACTTAGCATACTCTGCTGAGTGTATTAAGAGACATGGTTTAAATCATGAAGCTGTTATTACCATGATGGATTTACCTCCAGGTTGTCACGGAGCTCATGGTGTTGATTTTTACGAGAAGACTCTTAGAGATATGCTTGACGCTGGGATTGAGTTTGATAGTCTCTGTTTCAAAGATGCCTCAGGTACAGCAAACCCAAATAAAGTTTTTGAAACCATCTCAATGGCTAGAAAACTTCTTGGTGAAGATGTACATCTTAGACTTCATACACATGAGACAGCAGGGGTTTCAGTTGCTTCATATTTGGCAGCTCTTGAAGCTGGTGCAAATGGTATTGATATGGCGGCATCACCTGTTAGTGGTGGTACTTCTCAGCCTGATATTTTGACAATGCTTCATGCCACTAAGGGTACTAATTATAATCTTGGAGATTTAGAGTTAACTAAAATTTTAAAATATGAAGATAGATTAAAAGAGTGTTTAGCAGAATATATGATTCCTACCGAAGCTACACAAGTTTCACCTCTTATTCCATTCTCTCCAATGCCAGGTGGTGCATTGACAGCAAATACTCAGATGATGAGAGATGCTGATACGTTAGATAAGTTCGATGAGGTTATTTTAGCAATGAAAGAGGTTGTTGAAAAGGGTGGGTATGGTACGTCTGTAACACCTGTAAGTCAGTTCTATTGGCAACAAGCTTATGCAAATGTGATATTTGGTAAGTGGAAGCAGATAGCACCTGGTTATGGTCGAATGGTATTGGGTCACTTTGGAAAAACTCCTGTTGCAGCTGACGCAGATATCATTAAATTAGCATCTGAGAAGTTAAAACTAGAGCCAACAATTGAAAATCCATTAGATATTGCAGATAAAGAGGTTACTAAATCTATCGCTTACTGGAGAAAAGTTCTTGAAGATGAAGAGTTACCAGCAACGGAAGAGAATATCTTTATTGCAGCATCATGTAACAAAAAAGGGATAGCGTTCTTAAAGGGTGAAGGTCCTTTAATGATTAGAAAAGGTAAAAATAATCAAAATTGTGGAGAAGAAGAGATGAGTGGAAGTTATACAGTAGTAGTAGATGGTAAGAGTTATAGTGTTCAAGTAGCAGAAGGGGATGCAGAGATTTCTGTAACACCAAGTTCAGCAACACCAGCGGCAACACCAGTGGCAGCACCTGTAGCAGCAGCTTCAGCAGGTGGAAAAGGTTCTATCGAGATAAACTCTCAAACACCAGGTAACGTTTGGAAGATTTTAAAAGCAGTAGGAGACTCTGTAAATGAGGGTGAGCAGATTATGATTTTAGAAGCGATGAAAATGGAAATCGACATTGTTGCTGATAAAGCAGGTATAATTAAATCTATTGATGTTAATACAAATGACACAGTAATAGATGGTCAGCTTCTTGCCACAATGGAGTAACTTATGAAAATTAAACAGATTTTCATCTCACTTCTTTTCGCCATGTTCGCTTTGACCTCTGTGGTTCAAGCGAGTGGAGATGCTACTGCTACCCCTGTAGTGGTTGAAGAGGGTGAGAGTAAACAGTATGAGCCAAAATCAATAGGCGAACTAGCAGGTAGTTGGTGGTCAACTACTGGTCTTAATGCACTAATTGATATTGATGATGGAGAGATGACTTCTGATCCTAAAGGTTCTGCCCATGAGAGAGAGATGACTTGGTTTGAGTCCTCTCTTGGTCGTATTATTATGATAATTATTGTTTTTATCTTATTCTATTTAGCTATAGCTAAAAACTTTGAACCTTTATTATTAATTCCGATTGCATTTGGTGGTTTACTTGCCAATATTCCTCTAGCAGGAATGGGTGGAGAGCATGGAA
>OBIK01000014.1_pt1 | contig 20773 bp, 21 predicted proteins | sample 1496171 | NCBI WGS metagenome assembly OBIK01 (sample SAMEA3367191, study PRJEB22510) | hydrothermal vent metagenome | biome: marine hydrothermal vent; material: sea water | place: Cayman Islands | collected 2012-01-19 | depth 2308 m | reverse complement strand
ATATACGGTCGCTTAGCTCAGTTGGTAGAGCGCTACCCTTACAAGGTAGATGTCACAAGTTCGAGTCTTGTAGCGACCACCATGAATTTAAGATTATCTTAAAGGATTTTCGATATAATTCAACTTCTTTACATTATAGGTGCGGTGGTAGTTCAGTTGGTTAGAATACCTGCCTGTCACGCAGGGGGTCGCGAGTTCGAGTCTCGTCCACCGCGCCACACTTTTTTAAATAAAATCAAAAACTTTTAGCAGAAATTATCGAAAGCTTAAAAAGCTCTCTTCATGTAATTTTCTATCTTCTCAAATGAAAACTCATGGTTTGTAAAATACTCAAATGCAATAACTCCTTGATATAATAACATATCACTTCCATCTTTTGTAGGTTTATTATATCTTTTGGCAAACTTTAAAAATGGGGTATCTTTTCCATAGATAACATCAATACAAGCTTTAGCATTTGGGATAACTTTTTCTAGTATCTCTATGGGGCAGGGGAGTTCTTCATCTTCAAGACCTGCTGAGGTCATATTTACGATTAAATCATACTCTATATTATCTTCAAATGTATCAAAAGTATAAGTTTTAAAACCATCCTCTTTAAAACGTTCTAGTCGTTTAGCACTTCTGTTTAGTAGTGTCACCTCATACCCTACATCACGTAGAACAACAGAGGTAGATTGAGCTGTACCACCTGCACCTAAAAAGAGAATTTTTTTTACATCTTTAAACTCCTCTATCGCCTTTAAAAATCCAGGAGCATCGGTATTGTATCCATAGAGTTTCCCATTTCTATTTATAATGGTATTAACAGCTCCTACCTTTTGTGCAAACCAATCTAGCTCATCACAGGCTTTGAATGCCTCCTCTTTGTGAGGTACAGTTATATTTGCTCCTGCAATGTTTAGCTCAAAAAATTTATTTCTAAGTTTTGAGCCATCTTCTAATTTATATCGTGTATAGCAACCATTGTAGTTTAGTCCATTAAATGATAAGTTATGCATAAGGGGTGATTTTGAGTGAGATACTGGATTTCCAAAGATTGTAAAGAGTTTTTTCATAAGTGTCCTAACTTTTTAGGATATTGTAACGTAGGGTCGATAAAATCGACCATTAAACTATGGAAAAACTTTAAAGTTTCTCCATATCTTTAATAGTAGCTAACAAAGCTCCAAGTTTATTTTTAACTTCTAAATACTCTAGCTCTGGGATAGAGTCAGCCACCACTCCTGCACCTGCTTGAAGTGTAATAGAGTTATGTTTGATTAGAGAGGTTCGTATGGCAATAGAGCTATCCATCTCACCATTAAAAGCAAAATATCCAACAGAGCCTGAGTAGAATCCACGCTTTAGACCCTCATAGTGAGCAATAAGCTCCATAGCTCTAATTTTGGGTGCTCCTGTCATTGTACCTGCTGTAAAAGTGGCACGAAAGAGGTCAAACATATCTTTCTCTTCTGCTATGGTAGCTTCCACATCTGTTACCATATGCATCACATGAGAATATTTTTCTACACGCATCATATCAGTTACTTTTACTGTACCTGTCTTCGCAACACGTCCAACATCATTTCTGCCTAAGTCAATAAGCATAAGATGCTCTGCACACTCTTTTGGGTCATTTAGCATCTCTAGCTCTAGCTCTTTGTCTCTTGTGGCATTTTTGCCTCGTTTTCTTGTTCCTGCTATTGGACGAAGTAGAATTTCATTATCAGATAGACGCACCATCACCTCAGGAGATGAACCACAGATAGAGAACTCTTCATAATCTAGTAAAAATAGATATGGAGAGGGATTTTTAGAGCGTAAGAGTCTATAGAAACTAAGAGGGTCAATTTGACCTTTTTGGGTATATCTATTGGCAAGTAGTATCTGAAAAATATCACCACTTCTTATCATCTCTTTTGATTCATCTACAAGTGATTTAAATCGTTCTTCATCAATAGAGAATACTCCCTCACCCTCTAAAATAGCAGGTTTTAACTCTTGTGCTTGATTATTTGATTTAAATATACTCTCTAATGCTTTTACCTGCTCACTATAAGTTTCATCATTTTGAATTATAGTTAGTATTGCTGTTTTATGAGAGAAAGCCAAAATAATAGAGGGGCGAACCAAGTCCAAATCAGGTGTCTCTAAAGGGTCATTGAGTTCGTCCATACTCGCTTTAAGTGTGGGTTCAAAGACTTTGACCATATCATAGCCAATAAATCCGATAAATCCATCGGTAAAAGCAAAGCCAAGTTCAGAAGCAAGTGTTTGATATTTTTGTTGGTCTAATTTTTGGTAATAATCTTTAAGAAAGTTAAATGGGTCAATATCGAGTTTTTTTTTCTCTTTTTGACTGTTAGTGTAGAAAGTTTGATTGTTCTTATAGCTAATACGCTCTTTTGCACCGATGGTAATAAATGAAAAATTACCATCGCTACTATTGACCACACTCTCAAAAAGCATTGTTATATCATCTTTAAAGAGCTTTTTTATCTCCCCGTACATTGCTACAGGGGTTAATTGGTCAAAAAGTACTTGTTTAATCATTTAGTTATTTAATCTTTGCTATGTAGGCATCAGAAGCAACACTTGATTTTGCTTTTGATAAATGATTTTGTGCATCTCTTTTGCTGTAGAACGGACCAATAAGAACTCTGGTTAAACCTTGTTTTGTTTTGGTTGTTTTATAGTTTAATTTAATCGCCTTAATATTTCTAATAGCTGTACTTGGATTGTCATATGTACCAACTTTAATGTAATATCCACGAGTAATTTTTTTAGATGAAGTAGATTTTGTTTTGGTTGCAGTTATTGTCGTGTTTCTAGTTGTAGTAGTTTTCTTTTTAACATATTTAGGTCTTGTATATGTAGAGTGGCTAGTACGACTAGAAGAGCTAGATGCTTTTTTCTTTGGTGTCTCACTTTGCGTAGATGCAGATTTTGTATTACTCTTTGCAGGTTGCTCTGTTCTTAAAGGTACTTTGGTTCTTGATGTTGTATTTCTCTCTGCGAGTAGAGGAGTTCTGACATTAACAGATGCTTGTGTACTATCCTCTTTTTTTGCATCAGCATTTTTTGATGTTAATGCAACAGTGGCAGCTGCTCCTGCAAGTGCTGCTCCAGCTACGGCCATAGCTTGACCTGTACCATCTGTAGCAGATGCTACTCCATTTGAAATAGTACCTGTTAAATTGCTTTCTCCAGCTTCTTGAACTGTTGCATCTGTTCTAAGATGTGTTGCATCAGTATCATCATCTCCACCTAAGATAAGTTTTGTAATTACAATTGATATGACTAAAATAATAAACAATAGAGCCAATAGAGTCAATATGTTTTTTAATTGGTTACCTTTTGATGTTTCTGCATCTTCAATGATGATGTCATTTAAATTCTTGTTTTCCATAATGTTAAATGGTCTCCTACTTTTTACTGAAAGTATAACATAAATATTACTATTTGATAGTGTTTAATTACATTTTTTTTATAGGTAGTGTTATTTTGTTGTATATTTCAGGAAAATGTTTGTGAGGAAGTATCTTACATCTTTTATTTGACTTAAACTCTATTGTGTACTCTATTTTTTCAATTATCTCATAAGCTTGTTCAAGTGTAGAGTTAGCAAAAGGTATAAAAACTTGTACATGATTTTTTTTAGAACTCTCATATGTATGAAAAGTTTCTATATATAGTGATTTTAGTACCTGTTTTAAAAGATAATAAAATCTATTGGTACTCTCTTTTTCATACTCGATAACAATATAATTTAGCATATTATTAGAGATAAGAGGGAGTGCCACTATCAACTCCTGATTAAGATGTTGAGTAATAAGAAGCTCACTAGGTGCAAGTGAGACTTTTTCATATTTACTGTAGAGCGTTCGATTGTTGAATGTAATTTTATCAACAATCGAGTCTCTTTTAAGATAATAGAAATTTACATCAAACCTTAAATCAAATATTTGTAATTTCAAGACTAAAAACTATTCATATTAAAAAAACTATTCATATTAATATATTGCTTTATCATAAATAATAAATCCAGAAGCTAGTTCTTTCATCTCATTTTTAATCTTGGCATGAAGCTCTGCATCGTTTACATTTTCAAGCACATCAGCCATCTTGTTCGCAATGATTTCAAACTCTGCTTCTTTCATTCCACGGCTTGTAAGTGCGGCTGCCCCAACTCTAATCCCTGAGGTTACAAATGGACTTCTAGTCTCACCTGGAACTGTATTTTTATTTACAGTTATTCCTGCTGCTCCAAGTGCTGCATCTGCATCTTTTCCAGAGTAATCTTTGTCCAAGAAAGATACTAAAACAAGATGATTATCTGTACCATTACTTACTAGATTAAAACCTCTTTTGATAAGCACATTAGCTAACACTTTTGTATTTGCTTTTACCTGTTTTGCATAATCTTTCCATTCACTAGACAGGTTATATTTAAATCCAACTGCTTTGGCTGCAATTACATGAACTAGTGGTCCACCTTGAAGCCCTGGGAAAATAGCAGAGTTGATTTTCTTTGCAATCGCTTCATCATTGGTCATAATCATACCACCACGAGGTCCTGCTAGAGTCTTGTGTGTAGTTGTTGTAACTACATCAGCATAAGGGAATGGACTCATATGCTCATCAGCACAAACAAGACCTGCTATGTGTGCGATATCAGCAAACATAATCGCTCCAACCTCGTCAGCAATCTCTTTGAACTTCTTAAAGTCAATCTCACGAGCATAAGCAGAAGCACCACAAACAATAATTTTTGGTTGTACTATTTTTGCAATCTCCATGACTTTATCATAGTTGATATATCCATCCATATCAACACCATAAGTAAAGCTTTGGTAGTTTTTACCTGAAAAGCTTGGTTTAGAACCATGTGTCAAGTGACCACCATGACTTAAATCCATACCCAAAATTTTATCATAAGGCTTAAGTAGAGCAGCATATACAGCTCCATTAGCTTGACTTCCTGAGTGTGGTTGTACATTTGCATAGTTACAGTTAAAAAGTTTACAAGCTCTATCAATTGCTAGTTGCTCTACTCTATCAGCGTGTTCACACCCACCATAATATCTTTTATATGGGTAACCCTCTGCATATTTATTGGTAAATACAGAACCCATAGCTTCCATTACAGCAGGAAGTGTAAAGTTTTCAGAGGCAATCATCTCTAAGTGGTCACTCTGTCGCTCTAGCTCTTTATTTATAGCTTCAAAAATTTCTGGGTCAAATGTTTCCATTGCGTAACTCATATATGTTTTCCTTATAAGTGGTAATTTATTGTGTATTTATATCAAATTTAATTTAAAAATAGGTTTATGTTCGTTCAGAAACCCGTTTCTTACAAGCATTTCCATCTAAACAAAATTTTCCTTTTCCTTTTTTTGCAGGTTTAAGCTCATCAGGATTTTCATTTCCACATTTTTTACACTTGTTCTCATCTGAAATTACAGGTGCTTTTGGGGCTTCTGGACGCATTGCAGGGAAAAGAAGTACATCTCTAATGCTGTGTTGATTGGTTAGCATCATGACTAGTCTATCAATCCCAATTCCTTCACCAGCTGTTGGTGTCATACCATAGCTTAATGCACGGACAAAATCTGTATCCATATGCATTGCTTCATCATCACCTGTTGCCTCTTTTGCATCTACTTGCCCTTTAAATCTCTCATATTGGTCGATTGGGTCATTTAGCTCAGAGAAGCCATTTGCTATCTCTTTTCCTGCCATAAATAGCTCAAATCTCTCGGTGATATCAGGGTTATTATCGCTTCTTCTAGCAAGTGGAGAGATATCTACAGGATAGTCTGTAATGAAGGTTGGGTCTATAAGTTTACCCTCAACAAACTCATCAAAAAGTTCAGCTTGTACATAGCCTAGTGTCCAATTTTTATCTGTTTTTAGATTACGCTCTTTTAGATAGGCTAAAGATTTGTCTCTATCAATGGCTACATCTCTTGGAACACCACCAATATCTACAATCGAGTCTACCCATGAGATTTTAGCAAATGGTGTAGCAAAGTTTATCTCTAAATCTCCATAAGGTAGTTTTCTCTCTAGTTTTAATCCATCAAAGAGATAATCAAATAGCTCTTCGGTTATATCCATAAGCTCTATATAGGTTTTATATGCCCAGTAGAACTCTATAGAGGTGAACTCTGGATTATGAGTGGCATCTATTCCTTCATTTCTAAAGTTTCTATTGATTTCAAATACTGCGTCCATTCCACCAACAATTAGTCTCTTTAGATAAAGCTCAGGTGCAATTCGTAAATATCTATCAACGCCCAAAGCGTTATGATGGGTTATAAATGGCTTTGCATTTGCTCCACCAGGGATTGGGTGCATCATAGGAGTTTCTACTTCTAAAAAGCCTTTATCTTCAAAAAATCTACGAATAGAGGAGACGATTTTAGAACGCATGATAAATCGTTTTTTGACCTCTGCATCCATAATCATATCAATATATCGTTGTCTGTACTTAATCTCTTGGTCTTGAATACCATGAAACTTTTCAGGTAGTGGAGAGATGGCTTTGGTTATTAAATTTACCTCTAAACAGTGCAGGGTAAGCTCTCCTGTACCTGTTACAAATGGGTAACCTACAAGTTCAACAATGTCCCCAACTTCATAAAGTTTTTTGACCACATCATTATAATAGTTTTCAGGTAAATCATCACGATTAAAATAGACTTGAACTAGTCCATCTTCATCTTCTATTTTTGCAAATGCTGCTTTTCCCATAATTCTTACAAATTTAAGACGACCTGTTAATCGGTATGATTTGGTCTCATCTTTTTTCATCTCATCGGTATCTATATCATGTACATATGCACATTCAGACAAAAATTGTGCTGAGGGTGTTCCTTTTTCTACTTGGTTTGGATAGGGATTGATTCCTATCTCTCTTAGTTTTTCTGTTTTTTTAATTCGTTCTTGAATATATTGATTTTCAAATATCAAGGTTTCTCCTATTGTGTTGTTCGTTTTATAATGCTCTAGTATCGTAAAATATTTGGGAGTAATTTTTTAGTGGGGGGGTACCTATTTGGCTTGACAAGCTGAACAAGTACCCATAATCTTCATTATATGATTGGTCATTTTGAAATTGAATTTTTTGGCAATCTCCTCTTGAAGCTTTTCAATAGTCTCATCAAAAAACTCCTCTATACCTCCACACTCAAGACATACAAGATGGTCATGATGTTCTCCTAGTCCAAACTCATATTTTTTACCTTGAGCTCCAAAAGATAGAGAGCTAACAATATTAGACTCCTCTAATAGGGTAAGGGTTCTATAGACCGTGGCAATACCAAGTTTTACCTCAGGGTAACTTTTTTTTATAAGATTATAGATATCTTCAGGGGTAAAATGCCCACTGTTGTTATATATAATTTCAAGTATAAGTTCTCTCTGCTTGGTGTACTTAAGTTTGTTTGCTCTTAGTAATTTTTTAAAATCATCAAGTACATCAGCATAAGATACTATATTTTTTGGCATTGGCTTCTCCTTCTATTCACTGGTTTTATTACTCTCATCCGTTTTATTATTCTCAAAACTATAGCTACTTAAATTAATTTTTTGTGTCTCATTGTTCTCTTCCATATCAAGTATTTTTGTACCAATCTCATCTAATGAGGCGATAATTTTACTATCTTGGGAGTATGTATCTAGTTTTTTAGATATTAAATCTACATCTTTTACAGCAACAAGTATTATTGCAAATATAGCAACATAACGCAATATAGTCAAGATATAACCAAGAATTCTGCTAAAAAAGCCTACTTCATCTGATGAGAGACTTTCTAAAATTGATGAGAATAATGTCGATAAGACCCAAATTGCAACCAAAACTGTAACAAAACCTACCATTTTTAAGGCAGGTTCGTTTGCAATAGGAAAGATATTATCACTAATAAATTGACCAACAGTCATATTCATTCTAGTCGCAACTGCTACCCCTATAATTAATCCAATGAAATTAAATAGTTCTCTTATAAATCCATTGACAAGCCCTTTTAGACTAAGAAAAAGGATTAATCCTGCTATTATCATGTCTACGGTATTAAAATCTATCATGTTACGTACCTACTCTCCTATTATAAAAATTAAAATCAAAATATTATATCTAAAAACAATATAGACAGAACTTTAAAATATTTGTTTTTTTGTGTTTCTTAATTTTAAATCTATTTTACTCTATCTTATGCCCAACTGTTTTTTAAGCTCATCTGGTTTATTGGAGTATTGTATGGCGTCTTCTTTGGCGATTGTACCTGCCTTAAAGAGTCGAAGCATCACCTGTGCTTGGGTCTGCATTCCTGTATCTCCTTGCCCTAGTTGCATTTGAGAGTAGAGTTGATGAACTTTATCTTCTCGAATTAAGTTGGCAATGGCATGATTTGTTGTCATAATCTCAGGTACGGCAACTCTTCCACCTCCTATTTTGGGAAGTAGCACTTGGGCTATAACGGCGACTAGAGAGGTTGAAATCATGGAGCGTATCTGCCCCTGTTCGTCACCTGAAAATACATCAATAATACGGTTAATAGTCCCTGGGGCTGAGTTGGTGTGAAGAGTTCCAAATACCAAGTGACCTGTCTCTGCTGCTGTTAATGCAGCTTCGATGGTCTCTTTATCTCTCATCTCACCAATTAGGATAATATCGGGGTCTTGACGCATGGCATACTTTAACGCTTTGGAAAAACTTTTGGTATCTCGTCCTGTTTCACGGTGTGAGAAGACAGAATTTTTGTTCTCATGAATAAACTCCACAGGGTCTTCAACGGTGACAATATGTTTATGTTCTGTCTGATTAATTTCGTTTAACATAGCAGCTAAGGTAGTGGATTTACCAGAACCTGTAGGACCTGTTACCAAGATTAGTCCCTTTTCTCTCTTTACTAATTTCTTGTAAATTTCAGGGGCTTGTAAATCATCTAAAGAGGGAATAGCCGTAGGAATAATTCTAAAAGCCGCTGCGATATCCCCTAATGTACGATAGTAGTTGGCTCTAAACCTACCAATACCTGGTAACATAAGAGCAAAGTCAAGCTCCAAATCCTCCTCAAACTGTTTTTTCTGTTTTTCTGTGAGAAGTGCATAGGTCATCTCTTTTATATCATCACCTGTAAGAACAGGTAAGTTAACAGCTTTTAAAGAGCCATCAATTCTAATTTGTGGTTCTGAACGACTCACCAAGTGCAGGTCAGAAGAGCCATGCGAGACGACACTTTGTAGTAGTTTTTTTATATCTATAGCCATATTATTCTCTCTTATAATTTATAAAATTTAATAATATACTATATAAATATTTCTTTATTTTAGTTTAAGTTTTATCCTATAATCTTAGGAACAATAAAAAAATCATCTTCGCTGTTTGGTGCATGGCTAAAAATAGCTTTTGAAATCTCAGGTGTTTGTGTCGGCTTATCTTCGCGTAGAGGTGTTCCTCCTGCTAGTGTTGAAAATGTTGGATTAAGATTATCCGTATTTAGTTCAGAGAGGTTCTCTACATAAGAGAGTATCTCTGTAAGTTGAGAGGCTAATTCCTCTTTTTTCTCATCTTCAATTTTTAACATTGAGAGTTTTTCTAGTTTTTCTAATACAGTATTGTCTATAATCATCTTGTTCCTTTGTTCCCCGTTTTTAATCTGTTATTATATATTAATAGTTTAAAAAAAGAGATAAATTCTGTTCATAATAAACTTTATGTATAATTTAATATAAATTTATTATAAAGGAACTTATTAAATATGAGTGAATTGTTAGAAAAAAACAACATCTGTTCTGAGGAGTTGGTACTTTTGTTAAAAGAGAGAGAAGAGGGAAAGGTTGACTTTTTACTGGTTGATGTTAGAGAGCAGATGGAGTATGATGCAGGTCATCTCAAAGGGGTAGATTTATTGAATCCAACTTCAACTTTCCAATCTTGGAATGAGAAGTTTTTTGCTGATATTAAAGATAAAACAGTTATTTTTACCTGTCGTACAGGTGCTAGAAGTGGACAAGTAGCACAGTTTTTTCAGCAAAATGGGCATACTAAAAGTATCAACCATACAGGTGGAATTATGAGTTATGCAGGGGAGACGGAGAGATAGTTATGGAAAAAAGATTAGATGTAATAGACCTATTTTTAAAGCTGCTTAGTGCTGAGTCTGTGACTCCTGATGATGGGGGTACGCTTAGTTATATAGAGAGTTATTTAGCAGATTTTGAAGCGACATGGATTAATGAGGGTGGGGTTAAAAACCTTTTTTTAACTAAGAAATTTGCTGAGGGTAAACATCTCTGTTTTGCAGGTCATCTTGATGTTGTTCCAGCAGGAGAGGGTTGGGATACTAATCCTTTTGTACCTGTAATAAAAGAGGGGTATATCTACGCCCGTGGAACACAAGATATGAAGAGTGGTGTGGCTGCTTTTGTTCAAGCCGTTCGTGATATGGATAATGAGTTTTCTGGTCGTATTTCTCTACTTTTGACCTCTGATGAGGAGGGTGATGGTACTTATGGGACACAGATAGTATTAAAGTATCTAAAAGAGATAAATTTACTTCCTGATTATTGTATTTTGGCTGAACCTACTTGTGAGACGATATTTGGAGATGCTATAAAGATAGGGCGAAGAGGTTCTATCAATGGATTTATGACTTTAAAAGGAAAACAGGGTCACGCTGCTTATCCCGAAAAAGCGATTAATCCTATTCATAATATCGCCTCTATTTTACCACTAATAGCAGGATATGATTTAGATAATGGAGATGATGATTTTGCTCCTAGTAAGTTGGTTATTACTGATATTCGTTCAGGAATGGAGGTTACAAATGTGACTCCAAATAGTCTAAAAATGATGTTTAATGTAAGAAACTCTACCAATACCACACAAGAGACTCTTTTAGATTTTATGAACGAGAAGTTTGAGGGATTTGATTATGAGTTAAAATTAGAGCAAGGCTCTTATCCATTTGTTACCAATCGAGACTCATATATTGTTAATAGTTTAAGAGATACGATACGAGAAGTAACAGGTGTAGAGACCAAGCTTTCAACAGCAGGGGGGACTAGTGATGGACGACATATCGCCCCTTATGGTATAGAGATTGTAGAGTTTGGTGTCATTAATGACAGGATACATGGATTAAATGAGAGAACAACCATAAAAGAAGTAGAGACTCTTTATAATATTTTTGTTAAGATAGTGAAAAGATTCTAAAAATTAAAACAAGGAGTAGGATATGAACCCTGATGGACAAGAGACTGAAATAGAGTTTAATATTGAAGATGCAAAAGAGGAGATTAATCAACTTTTAGCAAAATATCGTGTACGAAAAGATGAGCTTGAGTGGGCTAATGATGATTGGGAGGAGAGTGAAATTCAAGAAGAGCTTGATGGTTACGCTAAAAAAATCAAACTTCTTAAAGCCCAAATAAAAGAGTATGAACAGATGCTTAAAGTTTAGTGATAGGTATAAGAAAATTGTATAGAAAACCTTCATTGAGTGCATATTTTAGAGGCAAGTTGGTTACTATTGTAATTTTTGAGGTACTCTTGTATAGTTTGAGTCTGATTTTCATTCCACAAGAGTATCAAAATCACTACTTTTATATTAGTTTTTTTATCTTATCTCTATTGATTATGTTCTATTTTACCTATAGTATAGTTTTGGAGATAAAAAAAGAGCTTAAGATTTTGGAGCAGTATCTCTCTGGTATAGACAATAGCTATGAAGAGAAAAGAGATACAAACTACTTAACTAAAGAGTTTGAAAATATTAATGTTAGGCTTATTCAACTTTTACGAAAAATAAAAAAACGTGATAGTAAAAAACGTAAATATACAGCGAAAATAAAGCTTAAAAATAGGCAACGCTCAGATATGCTCTCGGCAATTGCCCATGAGTTTCGTAATCCAATAGCTGCAATTATGGGATATGCCCAAACCCTCAATGATGATGATGAAATTCCTCCTAATTTACGCAAAAAATTTCTAAATAAAATCTATAATAATGGTGATAAAATAGAGGAGCTTTTAAGCCGACTTCTTTTGTGGAACCGTTTTGAAAGTGGTGAACAGAGGCTTCAACTTAGTAAGTTTGATATACAGTTACTGAGTAAAGATGTGGCTTTGAATTTAGAAGAGAGATATAAAACTCGTAAAATAATAGTCTCAAAAACCCCATTGATAATCAAAGCTGACAAGGCATTGATGGAGATAGTATTAAAAAATCTTATAGAGAATGCACTGAAATATTCTGATGAAGTAATAGAAATTAGAATAGAAGATGATAGCATTAAAATTATTGATAGAGGAGTTGGAATATCTAGTGAAAATATCGAAAAAGTAACCAAAAAGTTTTTTCGTACCGATGAGCATAGTTGGGATAACTCAATGGGCTTAGGATTGGCTATTGTCAAACAGATACTCAAACTACACAATACACTACTACAGATAGAGAGCGAAGAGCATTATGGCTCAACATTCTCTTTTAGACTTTCATAAGTATTCCTTAATAAGGTCATCTAAGAAAATTATCATAAATTAAAAGTGAGAGAAAAGGTGATAGTTTTCATTTTTATTTATTTAATCCAATTATTTTTAATCAAAATAGTTATGAGATAATGATAATATATATCTATTCGAAAAAATTATTAACAAACATAAGAATAATTATCAAAAATAAATAGGAGGAAGCATGAAGTTAGGTTTTTTAGTCGATTTAAATCTTTGCATGGGTTGCAAAGGGTGTGAAATCGCCTGTAAAGTTGAAAATGAAGTGCCACTTAGTTCGTGGCGTTTACGTGTTAAATATATAGATGTGGGAGTATTCCCAGATACATCGAGGAACTTTACACCCCTGCGTTGTAATCATTGTGAGAGTGCTCCATGTGAGCGTATCTGTCCAGTATCGGCACTACATTATCTTGATAATGGAATTGTTAATATTGATAATGAGAGATGTATTGGTTGTGCTGGGTGTATGATGGCGTGTCCTTATGGGGCTATCTATATGGATCCTGAGACCAATACAGCTGATAAGTGTACATATTGTGCTCACAGAATTGAGGGTGGATTACTACCTGCCTGTGTGATTGCCTGTCCTGTTGAGGCGAATATTTTTGGTGATGTAGAGGATGAGACTTCTAATATTTCACGATATATTATGGAACACCAAGGTGATGTACAGGTTAGAAAGCCTGAGAAGCATACTAATCCTAAACATTACTATGTTGGTGGTGGAAACAATGTATTAAATCCTCTTGCACATGAGAGAATTGAGGGATATAGTTTGTTTAATAATATCACTCACCTTGACCATATGGGTGACCCACATCACTCTATCTTAGATAGATTTACAGGTCCTATTTTTGGTCATAAGCATCTTGAGAACAAGAGTTTTATTGAGTCTGAAATTAAAAAAGATGAGTCACACGAAGAAGAGGGAGGTCACTAATGGATCACGGTACAGTTATAGGAGCAACCAACGCAGTAGTTACGATGGATGTTGCTCTTCCTGGAATTATCTGGGGTTGGATGATTACACTTAATATGTGGGCAAAAAGTATCGGTACAGGTGTTATTCTTGTTGGTGCATTTTTACTATATAGACATAAGCATGAAGAGATGCCAAATCTTAGATGGTTAATGCCACTTATCTCTTTTATCGCTTTAAATGTATTTTTGTTATTTACACTTGTAGATTTACATCAACCACTTAGAATGATTAATATCTTCTTGCACCCACATTGGACTTCTGCTATTACTGTTGGTGCATGGATGGCTTCACTCTTTACAGGGTTAGTAACATTGATGGCAGTAATTGGTTTCCTTGATGCTCACCCTGATGTAGCTAGACACAATGGAATTGCTAAATTATTTAGAAAAATGAGTGGTCTTTATGAAAAAGTTTTCCCATTTGTTATTGTTTTAGCACTTCCTGTTACAATGTATACAGCCGTTATTATGGCACAATCGAGTGCAAGAGAGTTATGGGCAGCACCTGCTGAACTAGTACAGATGTTGTTTGCAGCATTTATGGTTGGTTCTGCATCTCTTATTTTGATTTCAGAAAAGTGGTCAGCAGAGTCAAAACGAGACTTAGCAATGGTTTTAGCACTTTCTGTTTTCTTCTCTTTTTTAATGTATATGGGAGAGTATTTCTTCTCTTATAAAGCAGCAGAGATTGAAGCTACTATCGCTTATATCCACGCAGATGGCTCATATCACATACAGTTTTGGTTAGCGATGACTTTGGGATATATTATCCCTTTCTTTATTGCGATGGGTTCTCTAAAAGAGGAGAATAGAGTTTTAATGAAATTTGCAGCATTTACCACATTTATTGGTCTCTATCTTGCAAAAAGTACGTGGCTTGAAATTCCACAGATGATACCGTTAAGTTAAGGAGGAATATATGGTTAAGAAAATGAATGAAACAAAAAGCTCTTTTTTTGAGAGTAGACGAGAGTTCCTCAAAGGAACAGCCTATACAGTAGCAGGTGCTACTGTTGCTAAAGGGGTATTTTCAACAATTGTTGAGACTCCTGTATTTGCAGATGAGGGTGAAAAAATAGTAGCTCCTGTAAACTTAGAGAGATATCCAGACCCTGAAAATTGGGATAGTTATTTTGAGCTTGATGGAGATGACTGGAAACGTGGTGGTGTTGGTAGAAAAGGTGTAAAAAGTAAAGAGAATCCAGATGGTATTAAACTTACAGAGTATATGCTTGTTCCAACTTCATGTTCAAACTGTGAAGCATCATGTGGACTTACGGCATGGGTAGATATTGGACTCTATAAAGAGACTAAAAATCCAAAAGATTTAAAAGTTAGAAAATATATGGGTAACCCTCTTCATGCAGGAAGCCGTGGTAGAAACTGTGCCAAAGGGTACGCTACCCAATCACAGATGTATGATCCAGATAGAATCCCTTTCCCATTAATGCGTTCTCCTGGTAGTAAAAGAGGTGAGGGTAAGTGGATTAGAACCACTTGGGATAAGTCTATGAAGTACATCGGTAAGAAGATGAGAGAAACCCTACAGCGTGGTGATGAGATTTCAAGAAAATCTATTATGTACCATGTTGGTAGACCAAATGAGAATGGTTTTGGTCACCGTGTTCCTCACTCTATGGGTTGTGATGGGTATGATTCACACACTAACATCTGTAGTGCAGGTGCTAGACAAGGTACTATCCAATGGTTTAATGATGATAGAAACTCACCAGATTGGTCAAATGCCAAACTGATTTTCTTGCAGTCCTCTCATGCAGCTGATGCTGGTCACTACTTCCAACAAGCAGCAGGTAGAATTGCTGATGCACGTAAAAAAGGTGCAAAAATGGTAGTACTTGACCCTAGAATGTCAAACTCTGCTGGTATGGCTGACCTATGGGTTCCATGTTGGCCAGGGACAGAGACTGCTCTGTACTTATATCTTGCTAACCGAGTTTTACATGAAAAAGATATCAATGGTGAAGATTTAGTTGACCACAAGTTTGTTAAAAACTGGTTCAACTGGGAAGAGATGATGGCAAACAAAGAGTATCTAGCTCTTTTGGTTGAGAAAAACTACATCAAATCTATACCACAAGGTGACAGCTACGAAGATTTCATAAAAATGATTTCTGAAATGTACTCTGAGTATACTCTTGATTTTGTTGTTAAAGAGTGTAGAGTAGAGGCTAGAATTATTGAAAAATTATTTGATATGTTTGTTGATGCAGGTGCTAGAGTTAGTACCTATATTTGGAGAGCAGGACCAATTGCACACCGTGGTGGTTGGATGATTGCTCGTTCTGCATTCCTAGCACTTGGACTTCGTGGAGCGATGGCAGGAGACAAAGGTGGAACAGGAATGCACCACTGGCACGTTATCTCTGTCAATGGTAAAGGGGACAAGGCAGCCGTAGCTGGTGAGCGACCTCCAAAAGTAGATGTTTGGAATGAGATAGCTTGGCCTCCTGAATATCCTCTTAGCTCATATGAGATGAGCCATATTATGCCTCACCTTCTTCTTGATGATGAGTGGAGAGACAAGTGGAACGAAAAAGGGCTTAAAATCCCTTCAAAACTAGATGTTTGGATTCCTCGTATGTATAACCCTGTTTGGATTAACCCAGATGGATTTAGATGGATAGAGGCTCTTAAAAGAGAAGATAAAATTGGTCTATCGTTTAACCTATCTCCTACATGGTCAGAGACAAACTGGTATTGTGACTTTATCTTGCCTGTAGGACTTGCAGGTGAGAGACATGACCAACACTCAGAAGCAACACAACCTTCACGTTGGTTATCATTTAGACAACCAGCTCTTAGAGTTGCGTTAGAGAAGATGGGTTGGGTACCAAAAGACCCAACAAGAGCAACACTAGAGGCTCATATGGCAGCAGGTCTTGGTGAAGTTTGGGAAGAGGTTGAGTTTTGGGCTAATATCATGACGCATCATGTTGACCCTGATGGTGAGCTTGGTGTTAGAAAATACTGGGCTTCAAAAGCTGACCCAACAAGAGCCGTGACTATTGCAGAGTGGTATCAAGCAGCGTTTGATAAACTACCAAATCTTAAAGCAACAGCCAAAGAGCGTTTCCCTGACTCTAAGTATCCAAACTATGAGATGATGAGAGCAGATGGTACGTGGCTAGAAGAGGATAACATCTTTAAGCCTCAAGAGCGTGAGCTTAAAAAAGTAGATGGTGTATATCATGCACATGGTCACCACTATAAAGAGGAAGAGATTGAAAAAGATGCTTTTGGTACATTGACACGTAAAGGTCACAAGGGTGAAAAGCATGGTAAGATTGGTGTTGAAGTAGAGGGTGAGCTTAAACTTGGTTTCCATACATTAAGTGGAAAAGCTGAGTTCTTCTCTCAATGGTTTGCTGATTGGAAGTGGCCTGAGTATGCGATACCTATCTACCCAAAAACAAAAGAAGAGCGTAAAACAATGGTGCATATTGTAACTCAAGTACACCACGACTTTATGGAAAAAGAGAACGATTTTGCACTAAATACCGTGTTTAGATTGCCATATAATATCCATACACGTTCAGTTAACTCTAAACACCTTATGGAGATTTCACAAAACCATAACCCTGTTTGGATTAATACAGATGATGCTCATAGAATGAACATCAAACAGGGTGACGCGATTAAAGTTACTATCTCTGATACAGTTTCAGGACTAGAATCAGGTTACTTCATCGCTATGGCAGTTCCAACAGAAGCTACCATGCCAGGGGTACTTGCCAACTCACACCACGCAGGACGATGGAAACTTAAAAATGCAATTACTATCCCTGGGTTTGAGCATAAACTAGGTGTAATGGGTCTAGGTGCTCCACTCTATGATATGACAATGGATGGAAAAATAGGAACAATGAAGCCTGTTCAAGGAATTGACGCAGGAATGATGGAAAATAAAGACTCTTGGCAGTTCAAAGAGTACAATAAAGACCTTGACAACATCTGGTGGGACGGACTAAGTGGTTCATGGCAAAATGCCGTTGCCCCAAGTCACCCAGACCCAATAGCAGGTAACCACGCTTGGCATCAAAAAGTAAGTATCGAACTTGCAGGAAAAGATGACCAAATTGGTGATATTTGGGTAAATTACGACAACAATATGAAAGTCTATAAAGCGTGGAGAGATACGTTAACCCGTCCTATTAATAGCTCTGATACACTTAGACGACCAAAACACATTAAGAGACCAGCAGTGCCTCTTTCAGATAAGGCTTATAGCGTTAAGATTATCGATTAAAGTTTTTTATTATGTGGGTAGAGATACCCACATTCTTTTTTAATAACTCCTAGCAGATATGAGTATCTGAAACTCGCCCATTCCCATCAATATTTTCAAATAAATATGCTCCTGATACAGTATTGTTATCTATAAAGTACTCGCTTTCATTAATTCTCTCTCCATAAGCATTACTAATAATAGTATTTCCCTCTTCTTTAAAATTTTATTGAATTATATTAAATAAAAGAAAACATATGCTTTATATAATTAAAAAAAGTTATAATATCTTAAAAAACATTAAGGAGTTTAAATGAGACTAATATTTGGATTAATGGTAGCACTATTACTTATTAGCACGGGATATATGGTGTTGGAGTATGATTTAAAGGGTTATATGTTAGGAGCTTTTGGAATGATATTTGGGGCATTTATCTATTTTACTGGAGCGGCCTCTACATCATCTGATGCGATAGAGTATACTGACCCACATGATGGAAGTGATGATATTATCTTTGATGTAGTTAGAACTTTTTTGCTTGTTTTTATCTCGGGATTTCTTGCTAGTAAAATAGTAGATATCTCATTAGCAGGGATTGTTAATGTCTATATGATAGAGATGTTTTTAACCTTTTTACTCTTCTCCTATGTCTCTTTTTGGGAGTTAAAGCATACCGTTCACCATGTATTAAAAGCGATGTTTATGCTTGATAGCCCAAAGAAGTTTTTATAACTTTTTTATCTTTTTGTCATTGTCATAAAATATCTCTACAATTTCATCAAACATTTTTTGGCTCTGTTCAAAGAGTTGTAGGGCATTATCTTCGATAGTTTTAATTTTTGATGATTCATTTTTATCAAGGTACTCCATCTCGCTTTTATAGCGTTTTGGGCTACTCTCTTTCCATTTATCTAGTTTTTTTCGGGCCTCATCAAAATAGCTATAGAGTTCATCTTTGTCATTGGCAAGTTCTAATTCTCTCTCTAATGAAAGCTTATTGAGTCTGTCTACTGCCTCTTTTTCAATAATAGTAATTTTTTCTAGGTACTCACTATATAGATTTTTATGAACAATGTCTTTGTCAAGTTCAACTTTTTTTTGCAATACTAGACGTTGCTGTTCTAGTCGCTCTTCATAGATATTTATCATCTTTTTTCTAAGTTTAGTACTAGTAGTTAGATAGGTTTGAAACATATCTTCTGGTTCATCTATTAATTCAGTATCCACTGTATTAGTTGTTGTAATCTCTGACATAATTTAAGACTCCAATCTTTTTTAATTGTTTTTGTTAAATTATACTTTAAAAGAGCTTAATCATAAACATCATCCATATTAAAATCATAATCAGGTTCAGGGAGTTTAATGTTATCAAGAGAGTTTTTATCTATCTCAGCATACGATAGGTCATAATCTTTACCTTGATAAAAGGTCTGCTCTTGTGCAAATTTTTTCTCTCTATCCATCTGCTTTTTTAGCTGTTTTTCGACTTTGTCTGCTTTACTAATGTTCTGTTCCATACTAATATTATTCTCAGCAGAGAGAGAGAGTAGTAATAGAGTAGAGATAAGTATGTTTCTCATAAGTTTTCCTTGTTATAATATTTACTTTAGATTATATATAGTATAACACAATTTTAATTCTCCTTGATTAATAATTTTCCTGTTATTTCTTGATATTTCTTTTTTATTTTTTTGTTCTCAAAAGGAACAATATTTGGCATCTGTATCTTTGCAATCTTGTTAAAGAGTGTCTGACTCTCTGAGATAACAGAGTATAACTCACTGCTCAAAGAGACTGTATGATAGGTGTTTTGAGCTAGTTTTAGATTTGACAATGAGAGTTTTTGAGCTTTTTTCATCTCATTTTTTGCCATAATCAACTGCTCTTTGTATGTCTGTGCAACTTTTTTGGTCTCTTGTTGTATATTTAGATTTTTTTGATAGATATTTTTTTTGTTATAATCATTTTCCATCTCATATAGTCGGGTTGTTTTTCGTATCATCTGCTCTGTTTGGGCTATAATATGCTCTATTTGTGGTACAAAATTATGTTTGACCTTGTTAATATATTTCTGTTGAATATGGATAACCAACTGCCAAGATATCAAGTGCATTCCATAATATTTTTTGGCTTGGCTCAACTCCTCATTACTCTCTTTCATCAATGAGAGTATCTGTTGTGTAATCTTATTTAAAACGTCCATAATAACCGTCATTTGGATAATGTCATCTCCATCTACTCGTGTCAAAAGAACATCAATCTGCCCCATAGATAGCTCTATGCCATTGTTAAAAAACCTCTTTTCTAGTCGCTTTTTAATTATCTCAATATCATTTTGAAAGACAGCTATGCCATCTTTGGCATCTTTTATCTTCTCTTGATATTTTGATTTGGTTGTATATATCATACTCTCTTTAGGTGCGGCTACTATCTTCTCTCTATAGGTAATAATATCTGATTTTAGCTCGATAATCTCACCTCTTTTATAGGCTATCTCATTTTTATAAGAGAGCAAGTCATCATTGGTTAAAATTTTAATAATAGTGTTTAAAACATTATCTAAGTCAGCTTGATAGTCAAGTTTATCTTTTTCAAACCATGCTGAATTAGGAGCATTTTTAGAGTTGTCTAAGAGAGAGACCCCCTCTTTGTATTCTTCAAAAACCTCTTCCCAAAGTTTTCCAAAACGTTTCTCTTTTATCTCCTCTTGGGTTAACTGTGTGGGTTCTAGTTTCTGTTTAGCAGAGTTATAAAACTCTTGGCTCTTCTCTTTTGTAACATCATAGGCATTTGTAATAGAGTCTGACCACTCGGCATTAGCAAAGGTTAAAAGTAGGGTAAGTGTTAATAGTGTTTTTTTCATTATCTTTTTTCATTTATTATATCATAAAGAAGTTGATTACTTTAAGTTTAATTATATATTATATTGAAAAATTAAATATATTATATAAGGATTTAGAGTTGTGGAGTAAAAATAGTTATGAGAGTACCGATGTTAACAGTGGGGCAGGACAACAGTATGGTTCTGATATTCATGGGG
>OBIK01000013.1_pt1 | contig 21102 bp, 20 predicted proteins | sample 1496171 | NCBI WGS metagenome assembly OBIK01 (sample SAMEA3367191, study PRJEB22510) | hydrothermal vent metagenome | biome: marine hydrothermal vent; material: sea water | place: Cayman Islands | collected 2012-01-19 | depth 2308 m | reverse complement strand
GAAAAAATGGCTAAGGTTGAGGCTGAATTGTTAGGGTTTGCGTAGGGTCGGTTTATTGATTTTACTATTTTGTGGTCGGTTAACCGACCCTACAGAAACTTCTCTTCGAACTCTTTAGCAGGTATAGGTCTACTACATAAAAAGCCTTGATATGATACGCTATCATCTATCTCTAAAACTTTTTCTTTCTGCTCTTGGGTCTCAATCCCCTCTATTATAATCGTATAGTTAAATTGATGTCCAATGGCGATAATACTTTTAATAAGTGTCTGATTATCTGGATTTGTTAGTATTTCAGCAGTAAATACTCGGTCGATTTTTAGGACTTTAAAGGAGAGCTTTTTGAGGTAGGATAGTGATGAATAGCCTGTTCCAAAGTCATCTATGCTACACTCAAGACCTCTCTCTTGTAGATTTTTGATAATCTTTTGTGTTTTGGTAAAGTTGTCAATAAGTGTGGTCTCTGTCACTTCAAGTTTTACAAAAGAGGGGTCTATCTGGTGTTTTAGAATACACTCCTCCATATGTTGCGAGAAGTTAACTTCATGGAGTTGTCTAGCATTGATATTAATGGCAACATACTCAAAGCTTAGATGGTCATTCTCTTTCCAAATAGCCAACTGCCTACATACCTCATCTGCTATCCACCAACCAAGTTTATTGATAAGACCAGATTCCGTCGCCATAGGGATAAACCTATCGGGCATGACAAGCCCTTTTCTAGGGTGGTTCCAACGGATAAGAGCCTCAATGGCATTTAACTTATCATCAGAGATATTAACAATGGGTTGATAGTATAGTTCTAGTTCATCGTTGAGTAGGGCATAGTTTAAGTCATGTTGCAATGAGGTGAGTTCTTGTTGTGCAATATCCAGTTTTTTATCGTAAAAACTGATATTATCTCGACCCTCTCTCTTTGTCTGATACATCGCCATATCAGCTTGTCTAATTAGATTGTCAATATCATCTGTTTTTGGCTCGATAACAACAATACCAATACTTATTGTCATAAAGAGGTCAAGTCCATCTATCTCAAAGACAGGATGAAAAAGATTTTTAATACGATTGGCGATAATTATTGCTTCTTTTTTTGCATGGATGTGATTTTTCGAGATATATGGAATGACCAATATAAACTCATCTCCACCCAAACGTCCAAGGTGAGAGCCTTCGATTTTAATTGATTTAAATCTTTTGGCAACATTTAAAAGCAGTTGATCTCCAATAGAGTGACCAAATGTATCGTTAATAGATTTAAAATGGTTTAAATCCATATAGAAGAGTATAGAGTAGTAGCTCTGATTTTCACTAGAACGAATAAGTTTTTTCATAAAGTTTTTATAGTAGCGTCTATTTGGTAAACCTGTTAATGAGTCATGCAAAGATATGTAGTTAATCTTCTCATAGGCTTTGTGTTCAATGGTTTTATCTTCAAGTATACCAATTCCACCCATGACACTGTTATCATCATTTAATAGGACAGAACATTTCAGTTCTACCCACATCTCTTTGGTTTGGAAGCTGAAATTATATGAACCCATATGTTGCTCTTCATTTTTATGAAGTAGGATATTTTTCATCAGTTTTACAGCATTTTTATCTTTTAGCTCTTCTAAATTAAATCCAATGAGGTCTCTATCTAGCCCAAAAATTTTATAAAATATCTCATTATACATAATAATCCGTAGATTCTTATCAAAATAAAAGATGCCTATGGGTGCTTGACCTAGTAAGGAAGATAGCTTTTTCTCTTTTGAATCAAGACTTTTTTTGGCTTTATGGTAACGCTCTTCATTGTGAAAAGTATCAAAAAAGAGTCTATTAAGGTGAGCACTTGAAAGAGTAAGTAGGGAGTAGAATATAAAAATAAGAATTTGTAAGATATATACATCATCTATTGTTATGAAAAATAGGGTAAAAAATAGAGGAAGTAAAAGTATGGATATAAAAGGAAAAGAGATACGAAAATCAAAAAGAAATCCAGATACTCCTCCTGCAAAACCAAGTAAAAAGATAATCATTATAAGTTGATGATAATGGTCAATTTGATGTATGAAAAGAACAGGCAATAATCCCCATAAAAGAGCATTGGTAATGGCTTTTGTATAGAATTTAATATAATATCTGTTGCTATTTAAATATTTCTCTTTTTTAAAGTTAATATAGTCATAAACTCTAAGTATACTCAATCCATTAACTATTATAAACCATATATTTAAAAGTATTATACTATCTATTTGAGATTTAAAAGTATAGACAAAAAGGATAGAGAGTACTAGTATGGTTAAAGCTGTTTTGGGTATGAAATTGTAAAGGTCTTTGAGTACTTTTTTCTGAACAGTAGTAGAATAGACTTTTTTTGATAGATAATATATTAAATTTTTCATGGAATTGATATTATATACTAATAATAATTATATATAACATATTGTGTTTATATTTAAACTATTAATAATAAGATTATATCTTATTTATAAACAAAACTTGCTAAAATTATGAATTATAAACAAGGAACGAATTATGAAAGTATTACTAATAAAAGATGTGAAAAGCCTAGGAAAAAAAGGCGAGATAAAAGATGTTAAAGATGGTTATGGTCAGAACTTTTTAATTGGAAAAGGTATGGCAAAACTAGCAACACCTGATGTGGTTGAGAATTGGAAAAAAGAACAGGCTAAAATGGAGCAGGATTTAAAAGATACTTTGGCTCGTTTAGCAAAAGAAGAGAAGGAGTTGGGGTCTAAAAATATTATTATCAAAAAGAAGTTAGCACCTGTTGGAATTCAAGGCTCTGTCGGTAAAGATGATATTGCAAAAGCGATTAAAGAGCAGATGGATATTGAGATAGATAAGAAGATAGTTGAGCTTAAAAAAGCACTAAAAACTGTTGGTGAACATAAAGTTGATATTAAACTAGGTCACGGTATTCATGCTCATATTACAGTAGAGATTGTAGGAGAAGAGTAGGGTGTTTCACGCAACAACTATACTTGCCTATAAGGGTAAAGATAATGCTGTCATCGGTGGTGATGGTCAAGTAAGCTTTGGAGATACTATTTTAAAAGGTAACGCTACTAAAATTCGTTCACTCTATAAGGGTGAGATTTTAGCAGGTTTTGCAGGAAGCACTGCTGATGCTTTTAATCTTTTTGATATGTTTGAAAATATCTTAAATGATAAAAAGGGTGACATTTTAAAGTCAGTTATAGAGTTCTCTAAAATGTGGCGAAAAGATAAGCACTTACGACAGCTAGAAGCGATGATGTTGGTTCTAAATAAAGAGCATATTTTTATATTGACAGGAACAGGTGATGTTGTTGAGCCAGAAGATGGTAAGATAGCCTCTATCGGTTCGGGTGGAAACTATGCTATTTCTGCTGCACGTGCTTTAGATAAACACGCTGATTTATCAGCAAAAGAGTTGGTAAAAGAGAGCTTGACTATTGCAGGTGAAATCTGTATCTATACCAACACAAACATTAAACTACTGGAGCTTTAATTGAGTAACGTAATTCCAACTAATTTGACACCAAAAGAGATTGTCTCTTTTTTAGATAAGTATGTTATTGGTCAGACCAATGCTAAAAAAACCATTGCTGTTGCTCTGCGTAACCGTTATAGACGTTTGCAGTTGAGCGAAGATATGCAACGTGATGTGATGCCTAAAAATATTTTGATGATAGGTAGTACAGGGGTTGGTAAGACCGAGATAGCTAGACGCTTATCGACTATGATGAGGTTACCATTTGTAAAAGTGGAAGCGAGTAAGTTTACAGAAGTTGGTTTTGTTGGTCGTGATGTAGAGTCGATGATACGTGATTTAGCAGCTAATGCCTTACAGCTTGTTCGTGAAGAGCAAAATGAGCTTAATCAGGAGAAGATAGAGGCTTATATTGAAAATAAAATCATAGAAAAGCTTCTGCCACCACTTCCAGCAGGGGCAAGTGAGCAGAAACAAGCAGATTATGAAGCATCATTTGCAAAGATGCAAAAGAAGTTTGAAAGTGGTAATCTTGATCATCTAAAAATAGAGGTTGATATGCCAACACCCACTATAGATGTTATGGGTGGTGGTGGAAACATGCCTCCTGAAATGGCAAATGTCCAAGAGTCAATTATCAAAGTTATAGGTGGACTCAATAAAAAGGGTAAGAAAAAAGAGGTAACGGTTAAAGAGGCTAAAACTATTTTGGCAGTTGAAGCGAGTGAAGAGCTTTTTGATGAAGAGAAGTTAAAAGATTTGGCTTTGAGTAAGATAGAAGAGGGTGGAATAGTATTTCTCGATGAGATAGATAAAATAGCTGTCCCTGCCAACTCAAGCTCACGTCAAGACCCAAGTAAAGAGGGTGTTCAAAGAGATTTGCTTCCTATCGTTGAGGGTTCAAATGTTCAGACCCGAATTGGTATGGTTAAAACAGACCATATTCTTTTCATCTCAGCAGGGGCATTTCATCTCTCTAAGCCAAGTGATTTAATTCCAGAACTTCAAGGTCGTTTTCCTCTAAGAGTTGAGCTTGACAGTTTAGATGAAAAGGCACTTTATAGAATTTTAACAGAACCTAAAAATTCACTCATAAAACAGTATACAGCACTTCTTGGAGTAGAAGAGGTAGAGCTAGAGTTTAAAGAGGATGCACTAAGAGCTATTGCCAAATATTCATCTGTTGCCAATGAAAAAACAGAGGATATCGGTGCTAGACGACTCCATACCATTATGGAGCGTATTGTTGAAGATATCTCTTTTAATGCAGATGAGTTTGCAGGTCAAAAAGTTCTGGTAGACAAGGCTCTTATTGAAGAGAAGCTTGATAAGCTTGTTGAAGATGAAGATATAACAAGATATATATTATAGTAAAAATAGGAATTTAAATGACAAAATCGGGTTTTATAGCAGTAGTAGGACGACCAAATTCAGGAAAGAGTACACTTCTTAACTTTTTGGTTGGTGAGAAACTTGCTATGGTTTCAAAAAAAGCACAAGCTACACGTAAACGTATGAATATCATTGTGATGCATGGTGATGACCAGCTCATCTTTGTGGATACTCCTGGGATTCACAAGAAAGAGCGTTTGATTAATGAGTTTATGTTAGAAGAGGCTCTAAAGGCTATGGGTGATGCTGATTTAATTCTATTTCTTGCTCCTATTACAGATAAGCTTGATGAGTATGAGAAGTTTTTAGCACTTAAAGAGAGTAAAAAGGTTAAACATATAGTACTTTTAACAAAAATGGATCATGTTCCACAAGGAAAAATTTTAGAAAAACTTGGTGAGTATCAGAAGTATCAAGATAGTTTTGAGGCGATTATCCCATTTTCTGTGAATAAAAAAGTAGGTAAAAAGCCACTTCTTGATGAGGTTGTTAAGTATTTGCCATCATCTCCTGCTCTATTTGATACGGATATTACTACTACAGAGTTTATTCGTGATATCTATAAAGAGTTGATTCGTGAGTCTATATTTGAGAACCTTTCAGATGAGATTCCTTATGAATCAGATGTGACGATTGAGAAGATAGATGAAGAGGATAATATAGATAGAGTTTATGCCACTATAGTGGTCGAAAAAGAGACTCAAAAGGGTATTATTGTGGGTAATAAAGGTGAGGGGATAAAGCGTGTGGGTAAGTTGGCACGTCAACAGCTTGAGCTATTTTCTGGGAAGAGAATATATTTAGACCTTCATGTGTCTGTAAAAAAAGGTTGGAGTAAGTCACGTGGTGGGCTTGAAGATATGGGGTATATTTTTTAACTGAATATAATTATAATATTATAATAAAATATATTATGTTTATAATTAATATACTATTTAAAGTTTCATTAACTTAATATAATCTTACAAGCATATATTAATAAAATCATTATATAATAGTTAAAATTATTATGGAATGGTAAAATTAACAATTATGTCAATAGAAACTGTAGACCCAAGAATTAAAAAATATAAAAAAATCATTACCGTTAATCCTTATATAGATGAAGCTTATGAGTATAAAAAACAGACGCTTAAATCTATAGACAAACTAGAGTTTAGTAACAACTTCGTTATATCATATGTCACAAATAGAGATATGATTATCGCCTCTTTTGATTTAGGATATGAGGTTGATATTGATGAGTTAGATGATTTGATATATATGAAAGCTTATGATGAGTTGGGGCTAGACCCTGAAAAAGAGTATAATATTCATCATCAAAAAGCTGATGCTGATGAGCAGAGTAATGTTTATAATCTTTTTGTAACAGAACCTGAAATTATAGATAGAAATCTTGAAAGAACATTGGAGAAGACTAACTATATAGACCTTTTACTTCCTGCTCCACTTCTGTTTCAGACACTATATACTAATCAGACAATAGAGAGTATTGAATCACACTGTTTTATATATTTTACAATGCAAGATGCTTTTGTTACTATTTATAAAGATGGAAAATTCCTCTATTCTAAATCTTTGGAGTACTCACTAGAGCAGATATATGAAAAATATTGTGCTTTAACAGGTGATAGAGTTGATAAAAAAGAGTTTTTTGAGACTTTGGAATCAGAGGGTTTAAAGGCAACAAGCACAACCTATCAACAAAATCTTACGAAGCTTTTTTCTGAGATATTTTTGCAGATAAATGATATTATTATCTATACCAAACGAGCATATAATATAGAGACAATTAGTAAACTTTTTTTAGGTTCAATACATAGTCCAATTATCGGTTTGGGTGATTATGGTTACAACTATTTGGGAATTCCTACTTTTAATTTAGATTTTAAATTTGAGATGAAGAATGATGAGTGGTATGTTGACCAGTTTCAATATATGATGGTTCAGTCAGGATTAGACTATCTTGAAAATCCTGCTAAAATTGTTAATCTGAGTACTACGCCTAGACCTCCAGTATTTTCCAAACGTGCGAGTGGACAGTTTATTATTGCTACTCTTCTCTCCTCTTTGGCAGCCCTTGCTTGGCCTATATCTTATCTTCTTATCTCCTATACTAATGATGCTACCAATCTTATTTTGACATCTAAAAATGATGATTTAAAAAAGATAGATGATAAGTATAAAAAGATTTTAGGTGATAAACAAAAAGATATACAATCCAAGAAAAAAGAGTTAAAAACATTGACTAATATTTTTGATGGAAAAGCAAAAACCCTGATAGCTATCTATAATAAAAAAGTTGACTATAGATTAAAATCAAAGTTTCTATTTGATTTTGCTACCGATTTGACAGGGCATGAGGTCAAGGTTGAGAGGATAAGCTCATATGAGGATAAATATACCTTACATATGGTGAGTTATGATGAGAAGAAGTTGACTAAGTATATTAAGTTTATCTCAAAAAAATATTTTGACGAGATAAGTAAGATAGATATTCATCGTATTGAGATAGATGATATAGATAACAAATATAGAGGTGTCTTGGAAGTGGGGTATAGATAATGAGTAGTTTTTTAAATAGTTTAGATAATGCATTTAAAGACAAAGGAGAGAATGAGAAGTGGATGATGATTGGTCTGATTGTACTAGTCATCGGCTATTTGTCGTATAGTCTCTTTTTACCTTATGCAGAGGAGAAGAAAAATAGTTCTGAAAATACCAAAAAGAGTCTACAAAAGAGTATAGCTGAGCATAAACAGTATATCTCTTCTATTACAGTTAATGGTGATAGGAACTTTTATGTTAATAAATACACAGCAGATATTTCAAATTTAGAGAAAAATATTCTTCAGTCAAATGAGGATGTTAATTTTATTTCATCTCAACTAGATGAACTTTCACCACTCTTATTTAATAAAAAAAGTTGGTCAAAATTTTTAAATAGTCTTACCAACCAAGCCAAAGAGCAAGGCGTAGAGATTAAATATATTGAAAATGATTATGTTGATAACAATGGAAGTTTTGGACATATATTAGAGATTGGTATTGGTTGCGAGGGAGAGTATAAGAATATAGTAAAATTTGTTAATAAAATTGAAAAAAATGTTCTGGTCACAGATGTCTATGCCAATACTATATACATGGATGACAATGCGACAAAAACATTTTCAGATATTAATATTTCAGTATGGGGGATTAATCACTAATGAAAAGAGTACTAATACTATCTATATATATATGGTTAATACTTTCTCTCTCTCTTAATGGAGCAACATTGAGTCATGCTGAGATTAAAACTATGGTTAAGAAGATTAAAGAAAAACGTATAGGGATAGAGGTCTCTGTATTGGAAGATACACCCAACCCTTTTGCTATTGTTGAAAAAGTAGAAGAGGTTAAAGAGGAGGTTGTCAAAAAAGAGAAACCAAAAGTTATTAAAAAAGAGGTGGTGCATAATTTAACAGCTATTTTAAATCATGCAGCGTTTATTGATGGTAAGTGGTATAAAGTGGGTGATAAAATTGGACGGTTTATCTTAGTCTCTATTAACCATGAGAGTGTTGATTTGAAATTTAAAAAAGAGCAGAAAAAACTCTCTATTAAAAAAGAAAAGAAAAAATTTATATTAGATAAGGGGAATTGATAATGATACAATTCACAAAAAGAATAAAAAATATTGTACTATCGCTATATGTTGTGATGGTAAGTTTGGAGACCTTACAGGCAAACTCATGTGAAACACAGATGTTTACCGTTACGTTAAATAGCTCACTGACTTATGGTGATGTTGTTGAAAATTTGGCAGATGAGTGTGGATTAACACTACTGGTAAAAGATGAAGAGGCAAAAAAAAGATTACAAGAAAACTTATACTATGTGAAGTTAAAAGATGCCTCTTTAGATGAGTTTTTAGATGTGATTTTACGTGAAAATAATATTAATTATGAGTTGGCTGGTAATAAACTTCGGATTTTTTATCTCAAAACAGAGACATTTCATTTGGACTATATTGCAGGTTCTCGTGTGGGTAAAAGCAATGCACACGTAACCATTGCAAATAATAATAATTCAGAAGGAAGTTCTAGTGGAGAAAAAGGTGAGGGTGGTACATCTGGTTCTAAAACAGGTGTCTCTATAGAGAGTCAAGATGATTTTAAATTTTGGTCTAAAATAGGTGAAGAGTTACACACTCTAATTAATCGTCCAGAGGATAGATACACATCACCTGCACCTATTATAAATCAAGAGGCAGGAATGATTACTATAACAGGTACACCAAAGCAGTTAGCAAGGGTTTCTAGTTATATAACAGAGATAACAAAACAGTTGAAAAACCAAGTTTTGATTGATGTCAAAATTCTAAGTGTAACTTTTGATGATAGCTCTACCACTGGTGTAGATTGGTCTCAGCTATATAGTTTACAAAATATGGCTATATCTACTTTTAATCTTGCAAAACACAATATTACAGGTTTAGATTGGACTAACAATTCAGGTGGAGGTGGAACTACTTTTAATTCTGTATCATTGGGTAAAGATGGTATCCCTAATGGAGGTGCGTTGATTGCAGAGAGTACTACAGATATCAATGAGGTTATAAAGTTTTTAAAGACACAAGGCGATGTTCGCTCTATCTCTAATCCTAAAGTTCTAACACTTAATAATCAACCAGCTTTGATATCTGTGGGTAATGAACTTTTTTATAAAATTCAATCTAGTGCGATTATCCAAGGTGTTGGAGGTGGAGCTTCTTCAACACAGGGTGAGACGATTGACTCTGTATTTGCAGGGATACTGCTAGATATTACGCCAGAGATATCAGATGATGACTCTATTACTCTAAAGATTAACCCATCTATATCTGATACGTTAAGTACAGTAGAGAGAGGAAATGGAGGAGCTAGGGATATTCCACCTGATTTATCAAGAAAACAGATCTCATCGGTGGTTACAATGCAAGATGGTCAGCATGTTATTTTAGGAGGTCTTATCTCTTCTAAAACAGGTACAAAAGTATCTAAAGTACCACTTTTGGGTGATTTACCACTACTTGACCAAGTTTTCAAAAGAGAGGTCAATATAGATAGAGTAGAGGAGTTGGTTTTGATTGTAACACCTCATATTATTAAAAAGAATCAAGAGATGTCTCTATCAGAGTTGGGGTATAGAAAGCTACAAGAGTATGAGTAAATATAAAGAGATAAAAGACCTTTTTTTGGACTCTCTTGATAGTGAAAACTATGTAGAGTTAGAGTCTATGGCATACAACTATCAGTTACTAGAGGAGAGTTTGGAAAAACCTCTAAAGATGATACTACTTTTTGGACGACCTGGAACGGGAAAGAGTATGACTCTTACTCGTCTCTATGAAGATTTAAAAGATAAGCGAGATATTCACTATTTTGAAGCACCCATTTTGAGTGAAAAAGAGTTTTTAAAGAGTATCTATGAGGCTATGTCCTCTCAGATTATTCCTCAAAATATGCGTGTGAATTTTGATGGTCTTTTAAAATATTGTCAAAAGCAGAGAGGTCAAAGAGATGTAGTCTTTTTGCTTGATGAGTGTCAGCTTTATAGTGAAGCTTTGATGGAGAAGATAAGATTACTTTCAGATACGAGAGTTGTGAAATTTGTTATTACTTTGCACAAGACAGATAATGAAGAGATAATCGCAAAAGAGCATTTTAAGACTCGTATATGGGAAGTGATAGAGCTTAAAAATGCAACAGAGAACGATTTGGGAGTTTATATTCAAAAGAAACTTCTTCAAAAAAGTTTTGTTGAGGTCTCTAACTCTATTAGTAAAAGAGATATTAGATTTATACATCAACATACCAAAGGTAACTTTAGAGATACCAATAAGTTTTTATATATTGTTTTTAATATATATGAGTACTATGAAAAAAATCAACCACAAAAGATAAATGCTGCTAAATTCTCTAAAAAAATTCTTGAGATGGCTGCTCTAAAATTAGGATACTTACATGATTAATATAATTCAACTTGAAAAGCGTTGGTTACGTTATAAGACAAATATTTATAGGTCACTTCTTTTTATACTATTTTTTCTCTTGGCAATACCCTATCTCTCATATTATCTTTTTCAACAATATAATTTGATAGTAGAATTAAAAGATGAGCATAATATATCTAAGGTTGAGATACAAAATGAGCAGTTGAGTTCAAAAGATGAGTTAGCCCCTAAAGTAGAAAAAAATTTAACAAATGATTATGATGTTAATGATGTTCTCCTTGCTCCCTCTATCCCAATTATAGATTTTAATAATGAGAAGAAGATAGATAGAGCTGTTGAGCAGAAAAAAGCAGAGCAAAAAAAGGCAGAACAGAAACAAATATATAGAAGTAGGGTAAAGAGAGAACAAGCTTATCGTCAAAAAATGGCTAAACGTAGAGAGTTGGAGAGAAAAAGAGCTTTAGCAAAAAAATCATTAGATAAAAAAAAGCTTGTTAAAGCAAACTCATCAACAGCACTATCTTCTAGTGAGTTAGGAGTAGTAAATGGAGATGATATTGATAAAAAAGAGAGCAAAAAAATCAATTTCAATCGTTCAGGTAACAACTATATGTCGATAATGAAGAGCAAATTTACGCAGAACAAAAATCCTAGAGAGGCGATATTGATATCCACAGCATATTACAAGGCAGGTAATTATGTCGAGTCTGAAAAATGGGCATTGAGTGCTAATAACTTAGATGAAAATATTGAAGAGAGTTGGTTTTTGTTTGCTAAGTCTAAAGCTAAATTAGGTAAAGACCGAGAAGCTATAAAGATACTTCTATCTTACTATAAAAAAACTAAATCAGATAAGGCAAAAGAGCTTATTACAAAGATTAAATCAGGAAGTATCTAATGAAAAAAGTATTTTTATTCTTATTTTTAGCATCATTGGTATCTGCATCAAATCTGTCTGATATATATAAGCTTTATGAGAAGCAAGAGTATGAAGAGGGGTGTGACTATGGTGCAAAATATTATACAAAAAATATAGATAATGAGAAATATCTAACTTTTTATGGACTCTCTTGTTTGGAGACTAATAGTCTTAATAGATTAGCTCAACCAATGGTAAAGCTAGGAGAGACCAAAGAGTTACGAGAGACTGCTAGTTATTTTGCCACTATACTACTGCAAAAACAGCTTATGAGGCAGTTTCTTCTTGATGGAAAAGAGCTTGGTAATTTAAAATTACCAAAGACAGATTTTGTACTATCACGAATATTTAATCTATTTGTAAAAAAAGAGTATAAGTTAAAAGAGGATACTTATATTTTAACTGATATTGATAAGAATAGTATTCGATATGAGGTCTATATTAAAGAGAGTAAAAAAAATAAAAATTATATGATTATTGATATTTATCACAATGATAAATTCACCAAACGTTATCAGTACGACTAGGAGAGTGTAATGCAAAAAGTAATAGAGTTATTGACAAGAGATGGTATTATTGACGAGAATAATATGAATCGTTTTATTGAGAAGTATGGGCAAGAGCGTCTAACGATTGAAAATTTAATAAAAGTTAAAATTATTAATATTATTGATATGGATGAGGCTCTTATTAAAGAGTTACGTATGCGTAGCATAGAGATGGAAGATTTAGAAGGGATACAGGGTATTGATACCACACGTATTTTAAAGCAGACTGCTAAAAATTTAGACATTAGATATGTTGAGCTAAATGATATAGATATTGATTATAAGCTAGTAAAGCGTCTGCCTCTAAAGCAGTTAATTAGATACAACGCTCTGCCACTTTATGTCGAGGGTTCTACCGTTGTGGTTGCCTTTGAGAACCCTTCTGACTTTGAAGCTAAGGGAGCAGTTGAGCGTTTTTTTCATGGAAAGATTATGGAGGTCTGTATCGCCAAGGCACAGATGATAAGTAGAGAGCTTTTAAAGTTAAAAACAAATGAGGATGTCGAGACGTTTTCACAAGATATCAAGCATGATTTAACTGAGGGGTCGATTGAGGTAGATGAAGATAGCACTAACTCTCCTGCTATTTTAAAACTGATTGAGACGATACTCTCTACAGCGATTGATGCAAAATCGAGTGATATTCATATTGAGGCTACAGAAGAGAACTGTATTGTTCGTTATCGAATTGATGGAATGTTACAAGAGTATTTTGTACTTGAAAAGATTATCTTTGGACCACTTGCCTCACGAACTAAACTACTATCAAACTTGGATATCGCTGAGAAGAGAAAACCACAAGATGGACGTTTTACTCATATAGTCAAAGGTCATGTATTTGATTTTAGGGTCTCTACTTTGCCAACTATGTTTGGAGAGTCTATTGTTATGAGGATTTTGGATAAATCAAAGGCATTGGTTAAGCTAGAAGAGGCAGGAATGAATGCAGAGGCGTACAAGCAGTTTACCAAAGGAATTAAATCACCTTATGGGATTATGCTAGTAACAGGACCTACAGGTTCAGGTAAGACTACCACTCTCTATGGTGCGTTGAATGCTATCATTGATGTAAGGGATAAAATTATTACAGTTGAAGACCCTGTGGAGTATCAAATGGCAGGAATTCAACAGGTACAGGTTTCAGCCAATACAGGTTTGAACTTTGCTGCAGCCTTGCGTTCTATTCTAAGACAAGACCCCGATAAGATTATGATTGGAGAAATTAGAGACCAAGAGACGTTAAGGATTGCAATTGAAGCGGCACTTACAGGTCACTTGGTATTATCTACTCTACACACCAATGATGCCATCTCAGCGATTAGTAGAATGCAAGACATGGGGATAGAGGACTATCTTCTAGCAGGAGCTGTTATTGGCATTCAAGGACAGAGGTTGGTTAGAAAAATATGTGAAACTTGTAAAGAGGTAGAGGATGTGCAACTTGATACATTAACAAGTCTTGCCAAATATCTTCCTAAAGATGCAGTTTTTTATAAAGGTAAAGGGTGTGCTGTCTGTAATGACAAGGGTTATAGTGGGCGAGAGATGATTTCAGAGGTACTGTTGATTTCAGAAGCGCTATCAAGCATGATTGCAAATGGTGCAACAAAAGACCAAATGAGAGAACAGGCATTTAAAGAGGGCTTTACTACGATGTTGGAAGATGGTGTTAAAAAAGCATTAGCAGGTAAAACATCAGTTGAAGAAGTTCTAAGAGTGGCGAGGTAAGGGAATGAATTATTATAAAGTAACTATGACCAAGCATGGAAAACGAACACAGGAGACAGTTAAAGCCAAAAGTAAAATCTCAGCGATTAGAACAGCAAAACAGGAGTTTTCTGGGTTTAATGTTTTAAAAGCAGAGGAGACTGCTCCTGCATTGGGTGATAAACTAGGTGATATTTTAGGTGGTATGAAAAAATCTTTTGAACCAAAGATTGAGATAGGAAATAAAATTTCATCCATTCGTCAGATTGCCGTTATGACAGATGCAGGTATCTCTATCCATGACTCTATTGATGAGGTGGCTAAAAATACAGAGAACCAAAAGCTTAAAACTATTTTTACAACTATTGGTAATGATATCAATGCAGGTAAAGGGATAGGTGACTCAATTGAGCCATATGCAGATGATTTTGGTCATGTTGCCATAGCGATGACAAACCTTGGAGAGAAGACAGGTAACATTGCAGGTGCGTATCATAAACTAGCAAATATTTTGGAGAGTATCAGAGACAATACTAAAAAGTTTAAAAAAGCTATTCGTACCCCACTAATTACTTTTGCAGCTATGGGTGTTGCTTTTACTATTTTGATTATGGTAGTTGTTCCTAAGTTTAAAGAGATGTTTGAAAAATTTGACTCAGCCCTACCTGTTCCAACACAAGTTCTTCTCTTTTTAGAAAACATACTAACTAACTATGGAGTCTATGTACTTGGAGGACTAATAGCCCTTGTCTATGCAGGGATACATACCTATAAAAATAATAAAGATTTTAAATATAAAGTAGATAAACTTTTGGTTCACCCCAAATTTTACCTAATTAATAAGATTATTTTTTACTCTACCATGCATAAATACACGTTAGTATTTGGAGAGTTAGTAAAATCAGGTATTCCTGTATCAGAAGCATTAGATACTGCTGTGGACATGGTAGATAATGCTTATATCAAGAAAAAACTTCTAACGGTTAATGCCAATATCGCTAGAGGTATCTCGCTTTCTGATGCCTTTGAACAGACAGAGCTATTTGAAAATATGCTTCTTCAGATGATACGAGCAGGAGAGAATAGTGGACAGTTAGACATGATGCTTGGTAAAGTAGAGGGATATTATGACAGTAGGTTTCAAGATTTAATTGATAACTTGGCGGCTTACATTGAGCCTATTATGCTATTTTTTATCGCAGGATTGGTTCTTTTGATGGCGTTAGGTATCTTTATGCCTATGTGGGATTTGGGTAAAGCTGTTAAATAGAGAGATATAAGCTAACTATAAGAAGTTTAGTTAAACTTGAACTAATTTATATTCATTTATAATCCTTTCAAATTTAGAGAAGGGGATACATAGATGGAAAAAGCAGATGTATTACGAAATATAAGAGCTGCAAGACGAGCCCATGTGGTATGGGTTCAAAGAGCAAAATCTTTGGTCAATGGATTACCTGTTAAAAAAGAGCAAATTCCTTTAGAGGTGACAACCTGTGAGTTTGGTAGATGGTTCTATTGTGATGGTCAGATTCTTCTCTCTATTTTTACAGAAGAGGCAGTAAAAAAAGTAGAGGAGAAGCACAAAGAGTTACATGATCTCTATATGAGAATTTTTAAAATATATTTTAGTACGGTCAATCAATCTTTTTTTGCAAAATTAATGAACTACAAAAGAGAGGTATCTGAGAGTGAACGTGGCATTGCTATGAAAGAGTTAGAAGGGCTAGAGGTGGTCTCTTCTGAACTTATCTCTTATCTAAATATTATAGAGAAAAAATTAAATAGCATTGATGAAGAGACATTTAAGAGATTTTTATAAAATATAATATAAGAGGAGCTTAACATCTTTATTAGGCAATCTTCTTTACTAATCTACCCAATTTACAATCGTGTAACAATTGTATCATACATCACTAAAATTAACATATATAGTAGGATATTAAATCAAGCTTTAATAGGCTAAATAATATAATCACTACAAATTTCTTATTTAAAAGGATATGGCAATATGAGTATAAAGATTTACGAATATGATGCTGTAATTGTTGGTTCTGGTCTAGCTGGTTTAGCAGCAGCAAAAGAGCTAACTGAGGCAGGAAAACGAACAGCAGTTATAACAAAACTTCACCCACTACGAAGTCACTCAGGAGCAGCACAAGGTGGAATAAACGCAGCTCTTCATGAAGATGACTCTACAGAACTTCATGAGTTTGATACGGTTAAGGGTTCTGATTATTTAGCAGACCAAGATTGTGTGGAGCTTATGTGTAGTAAAGCACCTGAGACCATTAGATGGATAGAGAGAATGGGAGCAAGCTTTTCAAGAGATGAAGATGGAAAAATTGCTATTCGTCCTTTTGGTGGGCAGTCTAAGCCTAGAGCCTGTTACGCAAAAGATAGAACAGGTTTAGCTGTTCTTCAAGCTATTTATGAACAAGCAGACAGAGCAGGAATAGAAGTTTTTGATGAGTGGTACTGTTCTGATATTATCTATGAAGATGGAAAAGTATCGGGAATAGTGGCTTATGACATTAAAAACTCAGAACCTGCTATTTTTAATGCAAAAGTAACCCTGTTTGCTACAGGTGGACATGGTAGAGCGTTTAGATTTAACTCAAATGCTCATGCAAACACAGGAGATTCACTCTCTATTGTAGCACGTCATGGTCTCCCTCTTGAAGATATGGAGTTTGTACAGTTTCACCCATCTGGACTTGGTGGTTCAGGAGTACTTATCTCTGAAGCTGCTCGTGGTGAGGGTGGACGATTGTTCAACTCTGATGGTGAGCGTTTCATGACTAAGTATGCTCCAAATGCTATGGAGTTGGCTTCTCGTGATGTTGTCTCTCGTGCTATTATGGAAGAGGTACGTCAAGGTAAAGGGGTTGGTAAAGATGGTCAGTCTGTAAACATTGACTTAACACACCTTGACCCACAGATTATTTTGACTCGTCTTCCTGAACTTCGTGAACTTGCCATTGTGTTCCAAGGTCAAGATATGCTTAAAGAGCCTATTCACATCTCGGCAACTGCACACTACTCTATGGGTGGGATTCCAACCAACATTAACTGTGAAGTTAGAAAATCTCCTACAGAGTTAACAGAAGGTTTCTATGCAGCTGGTGAGTGTTCTTGTGTCTCTGTACATGGTGCAAACAGATTGGGTGCGAACTCAGTACTAGAAGCACTTTTCTTTGGTCGTCACGCTGGTGAAAACATGATTAAGAAGATTGATGAGGGAATTACACTTCGACCTGCAAAAGAGTCTGATGCTGATGCAATGTTAGCTGAGATGAAAAAGCTAAAAACTTCAAATGGTAAAGAGCGTGTTCCTGCTCTTAGAGAAGAGCTACAAATCGGTATGACCAAAAATGCAGGTGTCTTTAGAACCAAAGAGTCTTTAATGGATCAGATAGAGCTTATTGATGAGCTTTTAGGGCGATTTAACAACATTAGAATAGACGATAAATCTGTAACTTTCAATACAGACTTACAAGAAGCTATTGAGCTTGGTCATATGTTAGAGTTCTCTAAGTTTATTGTTTATGGTGCATTGAACCGTGAAGAGAGCCGTGGTGGTCACTTCCGTGAAGATTTCCCAACTAGAGATGATGAGAACTATTTGAAACATACTTACGTATACATGGATAAAAATTTCAACATGACTCATGAATGGGGTGAAGTGGTGCTTGGTAAGTTTGAGCCTAAAGAAAGAACATACTAATTTAAGGAGGATTTGATGAGTAAAGATACACGAAAAGTAACCATAAAAGCATTTAGATTTAATGCAGAAACTGACTATCTTCCATATACTAAAGAGTATGAGATGGAAGTAGGAAAAGATGAGCTTATCCTTGATGTGATGAACCGTATTAAGTGGGAGCATGATGGGTCATTCTCTTACCGTCGTTCATGTCGTCATGGTATTTGTGGAGCTTGTGCTATTAAGGTAAACGGTAAAGCTACTCTTGCCTGTAAGCAGAATGCTATGGAGCTTCTTGATCTCTTTGACAATGACATAACACTAGAGCCATCTAGTAAAAAACGTGCTATTAAAGATATGATTATTGACAAATCTGACTTCTGGGAAAAACACTCGGCTGTTAAACCTTATGTTGTAGCAGATATTGACCCAAGACCTGAATCGGAGAGCATACAGACCATTGCACAATTTGACTCAATGCTCGATGCTGATTTATGTATTCAGTGTGGTGCTTGTCACTACTCTTGTCCTGCACTTGAAGTAAACGAAGACTATCTTGGACCTGCAGCTCTTAATGCTGCGTTTAGATTTACTTCTGATACACGTGATGAAGCAAGTAAAGAGAGACTAGAGATAGTATTTGGAACAGGTTCAGGTGTTTGGGACTGTGTGAAGTGTAATGAGTGTGCTGAAGCCTGTCCAAAAGAGATAAATCCAATTCAGAAAATTGGTAAACTTCACAATATGCAGTTTGAGCAGAAAGTAGCTAAAAGTAATATCGCTACCCGTCACGCAGAAGGTTTTGTGCGAAGTATTAGAAAACATGGTTTCTTAGATGAAGCAGATATTGTTGTCTACTCTGAGGGTTATTTAGGAATGTACAAACACCTAAAAACTGCTGCTAAAATGATGATGGCAGGAAAAATTCACTGGCAAGATGGTGTTCCATTTATTGACAATATGCCAAAAATTAAAAACTTAGATGAGGTTCAAAAACTTATTGATATCTCTATGACAAACAAGCTATAAGGAGAAAAGATGAGCGAATTTAAATATGCACTGTTTACAGGTTGTACAGCAAAACAATCAACACCTGAGTTACTATCATCTACTCTTGCAGTAGCTGACAAGTTAGGAATCGAAATTACTATCTTAGAAGAGGCTTCATGTTGTGGAGCGTCTCATTTACAAGATTTTGATGAGTTTTTATCACACGTTCTAAATGCACGTAATATCTGTTATGCAGAAAAGCTAGGTTTGACCATGATTACTATCTGTAATACTTGTCAACTTAACTCTACTATGACAAAACATGCACTAGATACAGACCCTGAACTAAAAGCACGTGTTAACGAAAAGTTAGCAGAAGTTGGTTTAGAGTACAAAGGTACATCGGAGATTAAACATTTCCTCTATACACTTATAGATGAGTATGGTTTAGAGAATATTAAAGATAAAGTAACTGTTCCACTAAGTAACTTTAAGATTGCTCCTTTTTACGGTTGTCACAACATCCGTTCAACAGACCAACACCACTCTAAAACATATGGAGAGAACTCATACGTTCCAACATCTTTAGATGAGCTAATCACAGCACTAGAGGGTCACCCAGTGGACTACAGTCACAAAAACAAATGTTGTGGTTTCCACGTTGAGCTTCAAGCGACACATACATCAGAAGTGTTAGCAGGTAATGCGATGGTAGATGCCATTGATAATAATGCTGACCTTATGGTAACACCATGTCCACTCTGTCACCTAAAAATGGATACATACCAAGATGATGTGGGTAAAGTTGTAGGTCGTGATATTGAACTTCCTGTTCTACACATGCCACAAATGGTTGCTCTTGCTCTTGGTTGTACCGAGAAAGAGATTGGGCTTGATTTCCATGTTCAAAAGGCTAAACAACTGTTTACAGAAGCTACAGTATAAATATTTATTTTAATAAATGCTAGAAACAGTCACCAACCTTGTATTTGACCTAGGCTATATAGGATTTTTTTTCTATATGGTTGTGGTTGGTACATTTGTTCCCCTTCCTACTCAACTCATACTAATCCCCTCAGGCTACTTAGTTTCACAAGGTAAATTAGATTTTGCAACTATTGTACTGGTCACCTCTACAGGAACAACCATCGGTGCTTTAATCAACTATCATCTCTCCTCTTTTTTATCGGAGCGTTTAATGAACAAAAGTAAGTTAGAAAAAGTAAAAAGGTTTTTTAAAAAGTATGGAAAAATTTCGGTTTTTCTAGCCCCTTTAACTTTTGGACTGGGTCAATACATCTCTATTCCTGCTGGAATGGCAAAAATGCCACTTCTTTGGTTCATGCCTCTTATTTTTCTCTCTAACTCCATTTGGAACTCTGCGATGTTACTACTTGGTTATCTGTTTGGTACATCGGTTGATAAAGAGGTGACTTACTTGGCTATTGGTGGAGTTGTTTTTGTTGTTGTGGTTATCTCTTCTTTGGTTTATAAAGAGTTAAAATAATATGGAGTCTATATCATGAAACAGTATCTATCATTCATTCTTATCGCTAATATTTTATATGCCAAAGAGCCACTCAAAAACTTTGTATTCATAAAAGATAAAATCCCAAATATAGAGCTTGATATGCGATATTTTGGAGAGGATAATTTTATAGGAAAGCCTATTGATGGGTATTTGACTTATAATGCTATTTTAACTAAAAAGGCAACCAAGGCTTTAAAGAAAGTACAAAAAGAGTTAAATAGTTTTGGCATGGGTCTTAAAATTTTTGATGCTTATCGTCCTCAAAAAGCTGTTGACCATTTTGTGCGTTGGGGGTTGGATTTAGAGGATAGAGTTATGAAAAATAAGTACTACCCAACAGTAGATAAAAAAAATCTATTTAAAGAGGGGTATATTGCCAAGAAATCAAGCCATAGTCGTGGTAGTACGGTGGATTTGACCATTATTGACCTATCTAGTAAAGAGGAGCTTGATATGGGGAGTTGTTTTGATTTTTTCTCTAAACAATCATGGGTACGATACAGTAAAATTACACCACAACAGAGAGCAAATCGAATGCTTTTAAATGGTGTTATGCTTCGATATGGATTTAAATCTTATGCTCAAGAGTGGTGGCATTTTACTCTAAGAGATGAACCTTTTAAAAACAGATATTTTGATTTTAATATTGATTAATTATAAATAAGATATATTTATTTAAAAAAAATTCTTTTATTATTGCATTATTTTTAATTATAAGATAGAATATTGCTAGAGATAGCAGAAGTGTGGTAAGAAAAGATACTCGTCAAAATAGATATATCATTTATATGGCTTCTATTTTTTAAGTCAATGAATTTGATAAAAGTGTTATAATCCGTTATCTAAATTTA
>OBIK01000012.1_pt1 | contig 22908 bp, 20 predicted proteins | sample 1496171 | NCBI WGS metagenome assembly OBIK01 (sample SAMEA3367191, study PRJEB22510) | hydrothermal vent metagenome | biome: marine hydrothermal vent; material: sea water | place: Cayman Islands | collected 2012-01-19 | depth 2308 m | reverse complement strand
GCTGTATAAATGTAAGATTGGAAGAGCTTTGCTATTACTCTTCTGATAGGTAGGTGTTTAGTAGGGAGTTTTGTTTTTATTATTAACATGAGGAGATTATAGCATTAAAAAATGACAAAAACTCTCTTTTTAAATTCTAATCTCTAAATAGCAAAGTTCTTTTACTGTAACATCCAATATAATAATCTTCTTCATAAGCTATGTTATCGTTTATGTATACGATTTTAAAATCATAATTTCTATCACATTTATCTATGGTGTATTTTTTAGATTCTCCTGGTTCTAACTCTTCTGCATTGAGTTTGTTGTTGCCCCAATTATTGGCGTTTGACCGTTTGATATAGATGTCTCTGATATCTGTATTAGAAGAGGTACTATTTTTTATTTTGATAACTCCCTCATTCTCGTCGATGACCCCACATCCTGCTAATATACCTATAGAACCGATTATTAAAAAATGAACTATTTTCATTGCATATCCTTTGTTTTTATTTAAATAAATTATAACGAAATAAAATAAAAAGATAATTATTTAGTCAAAGTAGATCCTGCTAAGTAGCCACTAGCAAAAGACCATTGTAGGTTATATCCTCCACATGGACCATCTAGGTTCATAACTTCACCACAAAAGTAGAGACCTGTTATTTTTTTGCTCTGCATGGTTTTTGGCTCTATCTCTTTTAGTGAGACTCCTCCTCTTGTTATCATTGCCATTTTAAATCCATCGTGTCCATTGATGGTCAGTGGTGTCCATGCTAGTAGTTTAATAAGTTGGTCTTTGGTTTGAGCAGATAGTTTTCCTAGTGTACTATCCAAATCAGCATTAGCAAGATTACATAGTTCTATACTTACCGATGTGGGGAGTATGGTCTCCAGTATTGATAAAGTAGTATGGTTTTGGTTTTTTTGTAGCTCTTGTTTAAAATGAATGCGTATCTGCTCCTCATTCATTCCTTTGGTTAGGTTCATCAAAAGTGGTACTTCCTCAAATTTTGCAAGAAGAGGTGTAATCTCTCGTGAGAAGTCTAAAACAACGGGTCCTCTAATACCATTTTTTGTAAAGATTAAATCACCAATGGCATGAAGCTTTTTATACTTTTTAATATCAACACGTAGCTCTACTTTGGCAATGGTATCAGCACGGCAGGAAGCACCCCAATTCTCTTTTGTTTTTAGGGGCATCATCGCAGGGTGTAGTGGGCTAATTTTATGTCCAACTGATTGTGCCAAGGAGTAGCCGTCACCCTCTGCTCCTAGTATTGGGTATCCCATGCCACCTGTGGCGATGATAACTTTTGGGGCATGAAAATTATCTGTTTGGGTGGTGACTCCTAAAATTTTCTCTTTGTCGTAAATGAGTTTTTCTACTTTTTGTGAACATATTATCTCTACTCCTAATCTATCCATCTCAATTTTAAGTGCATTGATAATGGTTGAGGAGTTATGACCCACGGGAAAAATTCTAAATCCATCAGGGGCGTGAGTCTCTACACCAATTTCATTAAAAAAACTCTGTAGAGTGCTACTATCAAATGCCTCTATGGCATGACTCATAAAACGACCCTCACGCCCAAAACTTGCCATAAACTCTTCATTGGATAGGGTATTACTTAGATTACATCTTCCTCCACCTGTGGCTTTTAGTTTTGCTCCTATCTTAGAAAGTTTTTCAAGTAGTAGGACTTTTTCTCCACCTCTTGATGCTGTTATAGCAGTTATCATTCCTGCTGCACCTGCTCCAATGACAATAAGAGAGTAGTTTTTCATCTGTTAAATTACTACCCAACCAACAACAAGGTAGAGTATAGAGGCTAGGGTAGCGGCGATAAGGGCATATGGTATCTGTGTGCGAACGTGTTCTATGTGGTCACATCCACTAGCCATCGAGGAGATTATGGTGGTATCTGAAATGGGCGAGATATGGTCTCCAAAAATTCCTCCTGATATGACTGCTCCTATCATGAGAGGTATTGGGATATCAAATGAAGCTGTTAATGCTAAGGCGATTGGCATCATGATAGAGAATGTTCCCCAACTTGTTCCTGTGGAAAAAGAGGTGAGGGCAGCTATAATAAAAATAAGAAATGGGAGTAGAAATGGGGGGATATTTCCCTGCATGATTTCTGCTAAATAGGTGGCTGTTCCTAACTCCTTGATGACAGTACCAATAAGAAAGGCAAGAAGTAAGATAAGGACGATGGGTATCATGTCAGAGATACCCTCATAGAGTGAACTAAAATACTCTTTGTGGCTTAGGTGTTTACCTAAAATATAATAGATATATATGAACATCAGCGTTGTGATAACGGCGTAAAATACAGAAGTTGAACCTGAACCTTCTAGTATGTCACCTTTTCCTGTGTAGTAAAGAGAGATAGGAACCATGAGAATAAGAACAACAAGTGGTAGTATCATTAGTAGTGGAGATTTTGCTTTGTGATTACTCTCTTTTTTTATCTCTATAGGATGAGGTTTGGCGTGACGCATAGAGCCGATATTAATATCAAATATAATAACCAGTAAGACAAAAATAACTATGATAAGTGAATAGAAATTAAAGAGTATCGACTCAACTAAAAGTGGCAAAGCATCTCCTGTGATGACACTGCTATCTATCGCTGTAACAATAAGCCCTAAAAGCAAAGCACCCCACGCGTTAAAAGGAATAAGTGAACAGATAGGGGCAGAGGTAGAGTCACATACAAACGCTAATTTTTCCCTACTTACTCCATTTTTATCACAAAGAGGCTTGGCGACTGTTCCTGCCACAAGTGCTGTGATAGAGGATTCTATAAAGATAATCACCCCTAAAAAGTATGCCAAGAGTAATGCCCCTTTTGGTGAGTCGATACTTTTTTGTTTATGTGATAGGTAATGAACAAACCCATCAACTCCACCTGAGTTGGTGATGAGTTTGATAATTGAGCCAACTAAAAGAGCAAAAAGTACTGTTTTAGTAATCCACCCCTCAGCAAAAAGTTTGATAAATCCATCAAGAAGAGCGATAATAGCACTCAGTGGATTAAATCCATGAATAACCAACTCACCTAAAAAGATACCTGATATTAGAGATACCACTACATCTTTGGTTATAATTGCCATAACGATGATAGAGAGTGGAATGAGTACCGAGAGTATTCCTAGATTTTCCATGATTGTTCCTCGTAATTAAATAAAAATAGGATTATATCACATTATGAAAACAGTAAGCACTATAGCTTTGACATTAGCATTTTTTACTTCTTGTCAAGCAACACCAAATACAGAAAAGAGCGAGAAAATCATTATTCCAAAAGAGAGCCAACAGCTACTAATGGTGACTACCAAAGATTGGAATGAGAAAAAAGGAACACTTCAACGGTTTGAAAAAATAGATATGAAATGGAGTAGAGTGGGTGAACCTATCTCAATTATTTTAGGTAGAAATGGTTTAGGTTGGGGTATTGGGCTTCATCAAACTCCAAAAGATGCAAAATATATCAAAAAAGAGGGAGATGGAAAAGCTCCTGCTGGACTTTTTACTTTGGGTAATGGGTTTGGATATGATAATTTTAAGATAGATTTTCCCTATAGTACCTATAAAAGAACAGACCATTGTGTAGATGATAGTAAGTCAGAATTTTATAATCAGATTATAGACAGCACCAAGGTCAAAAAAGATTATAAGAGTTTTGAGCATATGAAATTGAAAAATAGGCTATATAAGTATGGAATTACAGTTAATCATAACGAAAATCAAGTGCCAATGGCAGGTTCATGTATCTTTATACATATCAGAAGTGACAATGGAAAAGGAACGGCTGGTTGTACGGCAATGAAAGAGAGTGAGATAGTAGAAGTGTTAAAATGGATAAAATTAGAAAAAAATCCTCTACTACTTCAACTTCCAAAAATTGAAGTAGTAAAAAAAATCGGTGATGATAGCTTATTATAGCTGTCATCAAAATATTTTAGTTTTTTATTATATTTTATTTATAAATAAAAATAAATAAATCTTTTGCGTTAATATAAATTTTTTTTTGTTAAGCTTTGAAGAGTATAAAACTGCTAATTATTTTTGAAGACCGATTTTTTCTAAAAATGGAGTAATGTCCAAAGATTTCTCCGAATACTTAACAATAAGCGTGTCAAGATGCCCATTTTCTGGTATCCAATCTGTTAGATTCTGGAGTCCAAAATCTTTTTCTAGTTTGGTTAATCCGTTATATTTAGGAAGTTCTTTTGTAATTAATTCAATGGTATTAGTCATAGTAATCCTTTTCTTTTAATTTTTTGAGGTTATCTGTGTAATTCTAGCGAAGTAGATATTTAAATCTAATAAAATTTTTTACTAATTATGTTATTTAAACAAAATTAAATAAAAATACATATTTTTAGTCTAAAAACTTAATAACTCTTTTATAAAATATAGAGATTCTCATATAAATAGCATACTATGGTATAATCTCAGCTTTAATTCAGAGTTGGAGATAAAATATATATGGAAATTATTTTAATATTGGTTGGTGTTTTTGTTGGAGCACTCTCTGGTTTTTTTGGTATAGGTGGAGGGATGATACTTGTTCCCATATTGATGCTTTTGGGTATTGATATTAAAGAAGCGATTGGTATTTCTATTGTACAGATGGTTTTTTCATCTATCTATGGTTCGTATCTTAACCATAAAAAAGGTTCACTAATTTTAGGTGAGGGTATTTGGGTTGGTGTAGGTGGATTTTTTGGAGGGTTTATAGGGGCGTATGTATCAATTATTGTCTCTGCTTCGATTTTAGAGTATCTTTTTATGTCTCTGTTGATGTTTGCACTCTATCGACTCTTCTCTGTCAAACCAAAAGATGATGCTGTTGTAAAAATGCTAGACCCAAAAGTGCTTTTTGTTGTGGGAACAGTTATTGGTATATTTGCTATTAGTTTGGGTGTTGGTGGCTCAATTATGCTTACTCCTATCCTAGCAGGATTTTTACACTATCCTATTAAAAAGGCAGTTAGTGCAGGACTCTTCTTTGTGGTGTTCTCCTCTGTTGCTGGGTTAATCTCTCATCTAAGTGTGGGGCATATTGATTTAGAAAGAGGACTCTATGTAGCCGTTGCCTCTTTGGGTGGGGTTTTTATTGGGGTATGGTTAAAAGATCATGTCTCATCATCAAATCACAAACGCTATTTACTTATTATGTATTTAGTTGCACTATTAATTTTAACAAAAAAAATGTTTATAGGATAATATAATTATGAAAAATCAAAAAATAGAAGTTTTTGGGGCTAGAGAGAATAACTTAAAAAATATAGATATAGCTATCCCTAAAAATCAGCTGGTGGTCATCACAGGGATTAGTGGAAGTGGAAAGTCTACATTGGCATTCTCTACTCTCTATGCAGAGGGTCAGAGGCGTTATATTGAATCTCTCTCCTCTTATGCACGTCAGTTTTTAGGTCGTGTGGGAAAACCTGATGTGGATAAGATAGAGGGCTTGACCCCTGCTATTGCTATTGACCAGAAGACCACCTCTAAAAACCCACGCTCTACGGTTGGGACTATTACTGAGATATATGATTATTTACGTCTTTTATTTGCAAGAGTTGGAACACAGCATTGTCATGAGTGTAACAAGCCTATCTCTTCGATGGCAGCATCTGATATTATAGAGGAGGTATTAAAGCTTCCTAATGGTACAAAGTTAGTTATAACTGCTCCGTTGGTCAAAGAGAAAAAGGGTACATTTGTTGATATGATAGAGTCCTTGCGTCACAAAGGGTATGTAAGAGCGATGATAGATGGTGTGATGGTGCGTCTTGATGAGGAGATTGAGCTTTCTAAAACTAAAAAACATACTATAAAAGTGGTGATTGATAGAGTTGTAATTAAAGAGGAGAGTAGAGACAGGATAGGGCAAGATGTAGAAAAAGCCCTAAAAGAGTCTTATGGAGAGGTAGAATTAGAGATATTAAATCATGAAGAGGTTGGGGTACATAGAGAACATATCCACTACTCTGAACATCTGGCGTGTTTTGATTGTAAACTCTCATTTGAGCCACTTGAACCTGTATCTTTTTCATTTAACTCACCAAAAGGGGCTTGTCCTATATGTGATGGTTTGGGTATTCGTTATGTGATTGACCTCAAAAAAGTGATAGATTCGGCTCTAAGTATTGAGAGTGGTGCAGTTAGAATTATGTATGGGTTTAACAAAAGCTACTATACGAAGTTTTTAAATGCCTATTGTGAACAGAATGATATCCCTCTTGATATACCCTATGGTGAGTTGGAGCAGTATCAACAAAAAGCTATACTCTATGGGGGAGGCAATGAGGTTAATTTCACATGGAAACGCCATAAACTGAAACGTGAGTGGATGGGTGTGGTAAAATTTGCTCATGATATGTTCAAAGAGGAGAAAGACCTCTCGGAGTATATGACAGAGAAAGTTTGTGATAGATGTCAGGGGCATCGGTTGCGTCCTCGCTCTTTGGCTGTTAAGATAGAGGGAAAGAATATTGCCGATATTATAGATATGCCTATCGAGAGTGCTTATGAGTATTTCTCTAACAAAGAGAGCTTTTCTCATTTTACTACACAGCAGACGCTTATTGCTACTTCTGTGCTTAAAGAGATAGAGGAGCGTCTTTTCTTTTTATATGATGTGGGATTGACCTATCTAACCCTTGGACGAGATGCACGAACCATCTCAGGAGGAGAGGCTCAACGTATACGTATAGCTTCTCAGATAGGTTCAGGGCTAACGGGTGTGATGTATGTACTAGATGAGCCAAGTATTGGGCTTCATGAGAGAGATACAATGAAGCTGATACGAACTCTTCGCTCTTTGCAAGATAAAGGGAACTCTGTCATCGTAGTAGAGCATGATAGAGAGACTATTATGTCGGCTGATTATGTGATAGATATAGGCCCTGGTGCTGGTAAGTATGGTGGAGAGGTAGTTTTTGCAGGAACAGGAAAGAAGATGATGAAAGCTAAAACCTTAACTACTGATTATCTATTTGGTAGAAAAGATATCTCTTATGTTCACGATAGACCCCAAGAGGAGTGGATAGAGATAAATAATGTGACGGTTAATAATATTCAAAAAATCTCTGCTAAAGTCCCTCTAAAAAACTTTGTCTGTATCACTGGAGTTAGTGGAAGTGGTAAGAGTTCATTGATTTTACAGACACTTCTACCTGTGGCTAGAGAGTTGCTTAACCACGCTAGAAAAGTAAACAAAGTAGAAGGTGTTGAGATTTTAGGCTTGGACAAAGTGGACAAGGTTATCTCACTAGACCAAAGCCCAATTGGAAGAACTCCACGCTCCAATCCTGCTACCTACACAGGTGTGATGGACGAGATAAGAAAGCTATTTGCTAAGACCAAAGAGGCAGAGCTTCGTGGTTATAAGATAGGACGTTTTTCATTTAATGTAAAAGGTGGACGATGTGAGACCTGTACAGGTGATGGACAGATTAAAATTGAGATGCACTTCTTGCCTGATGTGTTGGTGATGTGTGATGGGTGTAATGGTACACGATATAATGCCCAAACACTAGAGATTTTATATCGAGGAAAATCTATTGCCGATGTCTTGGCGATGTCGGTAACAGAGGCGATGGAGTTTTTTAAAGCAGTCCCATCTATTGCAATAAAGTTAAAAACACTTATCTCTGTTGGATTAGACTATATCACACTTGGTCAAAATGCCACAACCCTTTCAGGTGGAGAGGCACAACGTATTAAACTAAGTAAAGAGTTAAGCAGGAAAGATACAGGAAATACACTCTATATCTTAGATGAACCAACCACAGGTCTACATTTTGCTGATGTGGATAGGCTCACAGGTGTTCTTCATCACTTAGTAGATTTGGGTAACTCTGTTGTGATTATTGAACACAATTTAGATTTGATAAAAAATGCAGATTATGTGATAGATATGGGACCAGAGGGTGGAGATAAAGGTGGTTTAATTATCGCTACAGGTACACCTGAAGAGATAGCTGCAAATCATGAGAAGACAGGGTCTTATACGGGGAAATATTTAGTTGAAGAGTTGAAAGGTCATGGGAATTAGGGCGTTTTAATTTAAAATATTTTTCTATAATACTTTTAGTAAGGCAAAAGGGTAAAAATAAAATGAAAAAGATAATTTACTAAACCAAGAGTTTAATGAAGATTTGTAATCTTAGATAGAAGAGACTAATTTAAAGTCTCTTCATGTGGAAATAGTTATAGATTATACATAAAGTTTAGATAGGTAGCTCTCATAAATAACTCTAGTGTCTATGAGTGCATTTTTAGATAGTTCGTTTACTTTTCCATCTTTTGTCATTGATATAGAGATGAGATGTTCAACACTCTCCATTAGTTTCTCTGTATCAGCCATTATCTCTTTAGAAGTTCTTTGATACTCGGCATTGTTCTCTAGCTCTCCTTCGATATGAATAATTCTTGCTAGTTTTGCGTTTTGCTCATCTAATAGTACTTTATAGTTTTCTATTAAAGGTGTTACCTCTTTAATGTGTTTATCTAAATTTAACATTTCAAATTTTGACTCTTGTTGCTTGCTTACGTAACTGTTTGATTGCTCAAATGTCTTGTTTGCAGTTTTTAGGTTTTTATTCTCTTTCATTGAAGTACGTAATTTATATATTAAATAACCTACTAAAAGTGTACTTATACCAATTACTGCCATACCAACTTGTGGGTTACCACCCATCCATGAAAAGAGTGCATCAGTTGGCATTTTATCTAGCATAAAAACTTCACCAGTTATTTTAGCAGAGACAAATAACCATACTAGTGATGTTACTATCATTCCTAATATTGAGAGGAATAATCCCAAAAACCAACCAGAACCGATATTTTTAACAGATATATCTTCTTGTACTGTTCCTATTTGAAGCTCAAAAGGTTCAAGGTCATCCTCTTGTGTATATGGATGGTTTACTTTTTTTAGTAAATCCCTAGAGTGAGCAATAGTAGAGTTTGTTAATATACTTTTTGCCTTTTTTAGTGTGTCAATATTTTGGGCTACAACATTTTTTGTCTCGGAGATATCTCTATCTATATTTGAGATAAGCTCTTTTGAATCATCTATTAATTTTTTTGCATGAGCATTTTTAGATAGGGTCTTTGTCGTTACTTCTTCTACTATATTATCTTTTAAATCTATATCCTCAATGATAATCTCTTCATTGTTGTTATCTTCTATTTTAGTTCCCATTTTTTACCTTATTTTTAAGTTGATGTATTTTAACATAATTAATATAAAATTTTTACGCTATTATTTAATTAAGAGATTGGTATAATGTGCCAAAAAATAGGATATTTATGGGTTTTCTTGTATCGTTATTGGTCTTTTCATTTTTGATATTTTTTCATGAGCTTGGACATTTTATTGCTGCACGTTTTTTTGGTGTAAAAGTTGAAGTGTTTAGTATCGGTTTTGGGAAAAGAGTGGTCACTAAAAAAATTGGTGATACCCAATGGAGTCTGTCGTTGATTCCTCTAGGTGGATATATTCGCATGAAGGGTCAAGATGATAGTGACCCTACTAAAATTAGTTATGATGATGACAGTTATAATATCAAAACACCTTGGCAACGGATTGTTATCTCCTTAGCAGGACCATTTGCCAATTTTTTCTTGGCATTTTTACTCTATTTGGCTATCGCCTCTATAGGTGTGCCTAAACTGCTCTCTACAGTAGGTGATATCAACACTTCAAACCCTGCTTATATGGCAGGAATGAGGTCAGGTGATAATATCAGAACAATTAATAGCACACCAATTCACTATTGGGAGGATATCACTTCTAATATTAAACAAGAGGCGACTCCTATTGATATTACAGTTGCAAGAGATGGTGAGTATATTGATTTTACAATTGTTCCAAAGGAGCAGAAGCTACAAAATAGATTTGGTGAAGAGGTACAGAGATATATTATCGGTATTCGTCCTGATATGAATGCAATAGAGACAATGAACTTAGGGCTAATAGGCAGTGTAGATTACGCTTATGAGCAGACAAAAGCGGCCTCTACCTATATTGTCCAAAGTGTTCAAAAGCTTATTACAGGATTAATCCCTATGGAGAACCTTGGGGGTGTTATTGGTATAGTTGATACAACAGAAAAAGTTACTCATATGGGGATTGTGGCACTTCTTGCATTTACTGCTTTGATATCTGTAAATTTAGGTGTTCTAAATCTATTGCCGATACCTGCACTTGATGGTGGGCATATTATGTTTAACCTTTATGAGATGATTACAAATAGAACTCCAAATGAGGATATTATGTACAGACTTACACTAATAGGATGGGCATTGCTACTAACCCTTATGCTGTTGGGTGTATATAACGATATAAATAGATTACTAGGATAGGATAAAATGAGAGAGATATTAAGAGAGAATTTAGATAGAGTTATTTGGAATATAGAACAGGCTAGAGTTGAAGTGTCAGAGCATCATATTGTAAAATTAGTAGCTGTTGGAAAATATACCGATGAAGATAATATTAAAAAACTCTATGAGTTAGGTCAGAGAGCTTTTGGTGAAAATCAAGTACAGCAACTATCCTCTCGTATGAGTAGTTTAGAGTCACTTCCATTGGAGTGGCATATGATAGGAAATCTTCAAAGTAATAAGATAAATAAGCTTATTGAGTTGCGTCCTACGCTTTTTCAATCTTTGGACTCTTTGAAGTTAGCAGAGGCGTTAAATAGAAAATTGGCAGAAAAAAATCAGATGATGAGTGTTCTTCTTCAAGTAAATACAGCAAAAGAGGAGAGCAAGTCGGGTGTTATGGGTGAAGAGGCGATAGATATCTATCAGCAGATAAAAGAGTCCTGTCCACAACTACGATTAAAAGGTCTTATGAGTATTGGTGCAAATAGTGAAGATAGTAAAATAGTTCAAAAAAGTTTTGAAGAGACCTATAGTATATATGATGCGTTAAAAAAAGATGAGGCAATCATCTGCTCTATGGGTATGAGTGGTGATTATGAACTAGCGATTAAATGTGGCTCTAATCTTGTTCGTGTTGGTTCAAAAATTTTTAATTAAATAAATAGCAAATAAGGGGAATATAGGATGAGACAATTAGTACATTACTATTCAGATTTTGATGTTTTTCATGAGTGGTGTGAAATAAACACTATTAAAGATTCAGATAAACTATTAATAGAGATTAACTACTCTAGTGATAATAGATTAGAGATAACTATTTTATTGAATGATTTAAGTGAGATTTTTCCAAAAGCAACCATTATAGGTATGCAGAGTTTTGCATCTTATAAAAACCATCAAGTGACTGATATTGATAAAAATCCTGTCATCTCAATTATGGAGTTTGAGACAAGCTCTATCTCCTCTTTGGTCTTAGATATGGATAGCAATTATGTTAAAGGTGCCAAAGAGGATTACACTATTGATATTATGAAAATCGAGAGTAATCTTCAACCAGATACCCAAGCGATTCAGATTTTATCAAGTTACAATAGCGTACATACTGCATCACTTATCAATAATCTAGGACAGATTTTTTCTCATCTTAAGATATTTGGGGGAGGGGCTACAAATACCTCTAGTTATAATTTGGATACTTTTGTTTTTCATAATAATATAATCTATACCAATGCCGTTATTTTAATCTTTATGCATGGGGAGAATTTAGATATTAACCTCTTTCAAGCATTTGATTGGAAGCCTATTGGTAAAAAGAAAAAAATTACTAAATCACACGACTCTTCAATTTTAACTATTGAAGATAGTCCTGCACTTAATATTTATAAAAAGTATTTTCCAAATATTGAGAATAATAGCTCTGTATTTTTTCAAGTTCCACTCTATATTACAAAGAGAAATGTCTCTTATAGTGTACATATACAAGATATGAATAGAGCCTCTCAATGCCTTCAAACAGCACAACAGCTAGAGGAAGGGGATACGGTTCAGCTCTCTATTGGTAACTATAATGATATGATGAACCGAACGGAAGAGATTTATAACTTTTTATCTAAAACACCTACACAAGCATTATGGATAGGGACTTGTATCTCTTATGAGTATGGTTTTAGAATTCCAATTAACTACTATCTTTCAAATATTACCAATAATAATAATATTTTTGGATATTTGACTTCACAAGAGTACTATAATGAAGAGAATCAGTTTAATACTTATCATAATCAAACTTTTGTTATGGCATCTATTACAGAATCCTCTAGTGCCTATATTGAGCTACATGAGTATACAGGTGAAAATATTACCCCATTTGAGCTTGCTAATAAAAATCTATACTCAATTATGCATAAGACAGCAAATGAGCTTAATAGATTAACTGAAAATCTTGAAATCAGAGTAAATCAGCGTACAAAAGAGCTAAAAATTCTAAATGAAGACCTTCAAGTAAGAATTAACGATGCTGTACGAAAAGTAAAAAGACAAAATACAATCATGACCCAACAGGCGAGATTGGCATCTATGGGGGAGATACTTGAAAATATCGCTCATCAATGGAGACAACCACTAAACACCATATCTTGGATTATGAATGATACTCTTATCAAAGCTCAAATGGGAAATCATGACCAGATAGATATAGAAGAGGTTGCACGTCGCTCTAATGACTCTATTCAGTTTTTATCCAATACTATCGAAGATTTTAGACGCTATGTTGACCGTTCCGATATGGCACAAACTTTTAATATGAAAACGACTATTGAGTCAACTATTTCACTAATTAAAGAGACATTGACTAAGTCTCGAACCATTATTAACCTAGATTGTCCTGATGATATCACCTACAAAGGTTTTGAAAATGACTTCAAGCACGTAATTATGAACTTGCTTAATAATGCTAGAGATGCTTTTGAAGAGAAAGAGATAGTTGATGGAGAGATATCTATTCGTGTCTATCATGAGTATGACGAGTTGATTATCGCTGTAAGTGATAATGCAGGTGGAATTCCCAAGAAAATTGTAAATAAAATTTTTGAGCCTTATTATACTACCAAACACAAAGCAAAAGGGACAGGGTTAGGTCTCTATATGAGTAAAAATATGATTGATGCTGCCAATGGAAGCATCGAGGTGATAAGTGCTATAAATAAAAAAACCACCTTTATCATTAAGCTTCCAGACGAAGGAGCAGTTCCTACTTATGGTACATAAGCAATAGTAGGAATTCCAACTCCTTCAGAGAATCCACACATTAAGTTCGCAGCAACCAATGCTTGTGAGCTTGCTCCTCGTAAAAGATTGTCAATAGATGCACTAACAAAAAGCCCATTCTCGTTTCTAGTAGCATAGATATCACAAAAGTGTGTTCCTGCTACTGATTTTAAATCTACAGGATTTTCTCTAATACGGATAAAAGGGTCACTCTCATAATGTTTTTTTAGGATTTCAAGAGGGTCAATATCCTCTTTTAGTGTAGCATAGATAGATACTAACTCTCCACGTGTCACAGGTATAAGATGAGGTACAAAGTTGACGTTTAGTTTGACCCCTTGGATTTTTTCTATCTTTTCAGCTATCTCAGAACCATGACGGTGACGTAGAGGAGTGTAGGCAAACATATTCTCATTTACATTGACAAAATGAGATGTCTCTGAGAGTTTTTTCCCTGCACCACTTAGCCCCGATTTCGCATCTATAAAAAGAGGTGCGACAGGGTCTATATATGGGATAAAAGGTAAAATACCCAAAAGTGTCGCCGTAGGGTAGCACCCAGGTCCTGCTGCTAATTTGGTACTTTTTAACTCTTCACGGTAATACTCAACAAGAGCATAGACTGACTTATCTAGGTTCTCTCTATCTTCATGTTTACAATATATCTCTTCATATGTCTCAAGCTTTAGACGATAATCAGCAGAGAGGTCAACAACTTTTACCCCTTTTGTAATCAAATCTTTTGCAAATCCCATTGAGGCTTTATGTGGCAAAGCTAAAAAGACCAACTCGCAATGCTCTGCTACTGACTCTATCGAAGCTTTTTCAACAGGAAAAGTAATAACATCTACCAAAGAGGGGTGTAGTGCTTCTATAACCGTGTCACCTGTGGTAGTTGCCAAATATTTTAGATGAAAATTTGGGTGAGTTACTAGCATCTTGACTAGCTCTAAGCCTGTGTATCCACTAGCTCCTACTACTCCTACATTTATCATCATTAGACCAACTTATCCATAGCAGATATCTCTTCTATGTCAAATTTTTTATTTCCAGATGGCAAAGAGATACTCACCTCATCTCCCTCCTCTTTTCCAAGTAATGCTCTAGCCATTGGTGAACCTACAGAGATAAGACCCTTTTCAGGATTTGACTCTTGTGAGCCTACAATAGTATAGATAATCTCAGAGTCATCATCTTGGTCTACTAGCTCTACTTTTGAACCAAAACTAATACGCTCATGAGGCAATTTACTAGGGTCAATCACTTGGGCTCTTCCTATTAAATCGGTCAATTCCAAAATTCTAGCTTCCATTAGTCCCTGTTTATCTTTTGCAGCATGATACTCAGCATTCTCTTTTAGGTCACCTAGCTCTCTAGCTGTATCAATAACCTGTGCAATCTCGGCACGTTCTACAGTTTTTAGTTGCTCTAGCTCTTTGGATAATCTATTAAATGTTGTTTCTAGCATTGGTTCTTTTTGCATTATATTCCCTTTTTTCTGATTGAGGGGATTATACCATGAAGAGTTAAAATTTTTTCCCTAAATTAAGTTATAACTTGAAATAAGGTAAAATTCGCCATATAAAACAGAAGGTATTTTTTGAAAACATTAACGATTATAGACACATTTGGCTTCTTTTTTCGCTCCTACTTTGCACTTCCTCCTCTTAGAAACTCTGACGGCTTTCCTACAGGACTCTTGACAGGATTTATTAATCTAGTAGATGGTCTAAAGCGTGAGCATAATACAGACTATATTGTATTTGCCCTTGATAGTAAAGGTAAGACATTTCGTAATGATATCTATCCAGAGTATAAAACAAATCGCGATGCACCACCTGAAGATTTGATAAAACAGCTTCCTATTGCAATTGATTGGATTGCTGAGATGGGTTTTGCTAGTTTGGCAAAAGATGGGTTTGAGGCAGATGATATTATAGCTACTTTGGCAAAATATGGAAAAGAGCAGGGCTTAAGTGTTAGAATTGTCTCTCATGACAAAGACCTCTATCAGATGATAGAGGATGGAAAAGTGGTGATGTATGACTCTATTAAGAGGAAAGAGATAACTAGCCAAGAGTGTTTTGAAAAATTTGGAGTCTATCCCAAAGATTTTATAAATTTTCAAGCTATTATCGGTGATGCTTCGGATAATATCCCAGGGGTTAAAGGGATAGGAAAAGTAGGGGCTAGTAAGCTAATAAATGAGTTTACTACACTAGAGAATATTTATGATAATCTTGAAAAGTGTGGAACTCCAAGAACACAAAAGCTACTACTAGAGAGTAAAGAGAGTGCATTTTTGTCACGAGAGTTAGTAACCATGAGTCAAGATGTATTCAAAGATTTTGATTTAGAGAGTTTTAGGTTTGAAGATAAGAACTACTTGACCCCTCTTCTTGATGATTTTGAGAGATTTGAGATGAAACAGGCGATTAAAAAAGCTCAAATTGGTGTAGATATGAGTGAAATAGAGAGAGATGAAGAGGAGAAAGATAATGATAATAATAAACTCTCTTTTGAAGCAATTACTTTAGATACCAAAGAGAAGCTTTTTGAGGTTATAAAGTGCATCACTCCTGATACTTTGGTAGCTTTTGATATTGAGACAATGGGGCTAGATACCAAAAAAGATAAACTAGTTGGTTTATCTTTTGCTTTTGATGAGAGACGGGCATATTATGTACCAATCTCTCACTCCTATTTGGGCGTAACAGAGCAGGTAAGTATAGAAGTAGCAATAGAAGCTATAGAGAAGATATTAACAGCTAAAGTGATAGGTCAAAATCTAAAGTTTGATTTGTCACTGCTCTATTTTCAACATCAAGTTAGAGAGATAACTCCTTTTGCCGATACGATGCTAATGGCATGGCTCTTAAATCCTGGAAGCAAAGTTGGATTAGACGCATTGGCATTGAAATTTTTTAGATATGAGATGAAACAATTTAAGAGTATGGTTAAAAAAGGGGAGACTTTTGCCTCTGTAGATATAGAGTCAGCCACTTTTTATGCAGGAGAGGATGCATGGATGACCTTTATGCTCTATGGTGCATTGGATAGTGCTATGGATTTGGCTAGTTTAACACATCTAAAAGATGAGGCAAAAGAGGTGGAGTATCCATTTGTTAACACTTTAATCGCAATGGAGCAAAGAGGTATAAAGCTAGATATTAAAAAACTAGAAGTACTAAAAGAGATGCTAAGTGCTACTATTATTAGATTAACGAAAGAGATTTATACTCTGTGTGAGAGTGAGTTTAATATCAAATCAACACAGCAGTTGGGAAATGTACTCTTTGGTCATTTGGGTTTAAAGGGTGGCAAAAAGACAAAGACAGGATACAGTACCAATGAGGCAGTTTTAAACTCTTTAAAAGATGAACATGCGGTTATCCCAAAAATTTTAGAGTATCGAAGTGTTCAGAAAATTCTCTCTACCTATGCAGAACCACTTTTGAAACTAGCCAAACAAGATGAAAATAGTAGGGTCTATACCTCCTTTATACAGACAGGAACAGCAACAGGACGGCTAAGTTCAAAAGAGCCAAATCTACAAAATATTCCAGTGCGTTCAGAGTTGGGTAGAACCGTTCGTGATGCATTTATTGCCAAAGATGGATATAAGTTACTTAGTATCGACTACTCACAAATAGAGCTTAGACTCTTGGCACATTTTTCAAAAGATGAGGCTTTGGTTGAAGCGTTTAAAAATGGTGTGGATATTCATATGACAACAGCGATTAAACTCTTTGGAGAGGAGGAGGCAGAATCAAAAAGAGGTTTTGCCAAATCTGTAAACTTTGGTCTACTTTATGGAATGGGACAAAAGAAGCTCTCTGTTGAGTTGGGGATTAGTACCACAGAAGCAAAAGAGATTATCAAAAACTATTTCGCCTCATTTCCTACAGTCAAAAGCTTTTTAGGAGAGATACAAGATAGTGTAAAAAATATAGGTTATGTAGAGACTATTTTAAAAAGAAGACGATTTTTTGACTATGATAATGCTACAGGTATGCAAAAGGCAGCCTTTATACGTGAATCGGTCAATGCCGTTTTCCAAGGGAGTGCTGCTGATTTAATAAAGCTATCTATGTTAGTTATAGAGAGTTTTATAAAAGAGGAGAGTGTAGATGGCTCGATGCTGCTTCAAGTACACGATGAGTTGATATTTGAGATAAGAGATGATGAGGTTGTAGAGGTTTCCAAAAAGTTAAAATATATTATGGAGAGTATTATGGAACTAGATGTTCCATTGGTCTGCTCGGTGAGTATTGGTGATAGTTGGGGGGAGTTGAAGTAGAGTGGTGTAGACTATTGCACCCTACATCTAAACATTATTCGCTTTTCTTAAAGCTTGTATCTCTGCTCGTATCTTATCCATCTCTAAGTTCTCTTTCTCTTTTTGTAAATCAAATAGCTCTTCATCTCGTGAGTAACCTTTTAGAGAGTAGTAGCTAGAGAGGATAAACCCTATAAATGACAACATAGAGGTGATGAGTGATGCGACTAGTATAAAATCATCACTACCTGAGAGTTGATATTCAAAAGAGTGACTGCTTCCTTTTTGATGTATTTGAGAATGTTTACTTGGTTTTTCTCCACTTATATAGCTATCTATTTTTGGATAAAACTGAATAAATAGAGCGATAGCGATAGAGATTGTAAATAGGATTATAAAAAACTTTTTTAAACTCATGTAAGACCTTTTTTTAAATGAATTTAATTATAACAGAAAAAAACTAAATACTAAATAATAGTTAGAGATGTGATTTAATTTTATCTAATAATTCAAAATAAGCTCTATCCATAGCCTCTATCATACTCTCAACAGAATTATCTTTAATATCTATTTTGGTGCTAAAGAGATAGTTTGAACTTTTTTTAGAGTTTTTATTATATATCTGAAAATTTGCGTCTAAATTGACAGATTTTTTATAAGCGATAAAATTACCAATAGTCAAAGAGATTTTTTTATCAATCTTATCAACACTTGACCATGGATAGGGGTAGATATTAGCACTATTTAGTGATTTTTGTAGGTAGACAATAAGCACATTGGTAAGATGTTTGTCCATTGAGTGTATCCAGTTGGCATTGTCTACTTTTACAAGATGATAAGGGGTATTTTTTTTGTAAATTGGAGAGTCCATAAAATATATTGGTAGCTCTATTTTTTCTACTGCAATTGATTCTAGTGTTGTTTTATCTGATGGGCTTATATTAGATGTATCTCCTAATGTATATAGCTGTTTTGAACCACAGGCTGTTAAGAGTAGTAGTGTGCTAAAAGTTATCAGTATTTTTTTTATTTTTCTCATTATTCATCTCCTACGACAAGTGCGTTTGCATTTCTATCTAACATCTTATTGGTTTTATCAAATGAGATTGATGCCTCTGAGATTGCTTTTAGAGTAACAGAGAGTTGGTCGGCAAACTTGGAGTCTCCTCCATACTCTTGGGATAGTATCTGTATATTTCGTAAAGTATTCTCTATCTCAAAGAGGGCATGATTTATATTTTGGGGTAGGGCGTGTAGCTCTTGGTTTGAGCTAAAGTTATTGAGATTATCTATAGTGATATTGAAGTTAGCAATACTGTTTTCTAAATCAACAATTAGAGTTTCTATATTTTTTGGCAAGTTTATAAACTCCTTGTGAGAGGTTAGAGCATTTAGGTCATTTACACTTCTCTCTATCCCTAAGATAGTATTGTCAGTATCTAAGAGGAGTCTGTTTATCGGTTCTCTGTTTTCATTTATAAGCTCTGTAGCAGAGATAAGTAACCCCTCTAGTGGTAGTTTTTGAAGTTTATCTAGTATATTATTAACTTGTACCATAATATCATCTAGTGGTGATTTCTCACTACTTTTTCTTGTTGGTAGGATATCATATCCATCTATATTACGGATAGTAGCTATATTTGTTTTATCAAAAACAAGTTCTATATATTGTGAACCAACTATCGGTATAGATGTGGCGAGTTGTGCCTTTAACCCCTGTTTTACCAATCTCTTCAAGCTTGTATTTGCAAAAGCATTTTGATGAATAAGTAGAAATATTTCACTTTGTACTTTTTTACTTTTAGTTAAATATTGACTTTTTATATCGGTAATATGTCCCACTTGAAAGCCTTGGAACTCTACAGGTGAGCCTATCTGTAGAGTTTTTGTAGGGGTGTTAAATGTAACTTTATAAAGTTTATCTTCTCCTCCAAGACCTAAATGTTTTGATTTCATCTGAGCATAACTTTGATAGAGATAGAAGATATCTCTCTTTTTTATAGGGTTCTTTTTGTTTAATGTATTGATAGGAGTATGTATCGCAATACCACCATGAACCAGTTGTGAGATGGGGGCTAATGACATATCCAAAGTTCCTTTTGAGAAGTCAAGAGTAAAGGTGCTTCGTGTATAAAATTTACTTTTACTGTTAATATATTTGATATATTTATCTTTTACAAAAATTGTAAAGTTTATATGCCCTCCATCAGGTGAGATACCAATTCTTTGGACTCTACCAACTTTCATCATCCTGTAATATACATAACTACCCTCTGAAATATTGTAAGATTTTGGGGCTGATAGATGGTAGTACTCTCCACGTGCTTCATCATCAATTGGTGGCTCTTCTAATCCTATATAGTGGTGTGTTGTCTCTCCCTCTTTTTTCCCAAAAAGTTCAATATATGAGCCTGAAACAATAGTATCTAGTCCAGATATACCATTTGAACCAACATCAGGGTGAACAATCCAAAAACTTGCTTTTTCATTGAGATAATCACCAATCTCTCTGTTCATTCTAGCTTGGATAATAACACCTTTACCATTGTCTGAGAGTGAAATTTTAGTCACCATTCCAATAGTAACATCACGCATTTTTATAAGACTTTGATTCTCTACTAGACCTGCATTTGAGCGAAAAGATATCTGAATAGTAGAACCAATTTTAGCATAATATTGATACCCAAGCCAAAGAGCAATAATCATAGCAATGATTGGAACTAACCAAACGGTAGTTAGAATTTGTATTCCACGAGACTCTTTAACTCGTGGTGCATTATATTGTCGCATTATAGATTAACTCCCTTCTTTTTTAGTAATCTTGCATCAAACGATAAAGCCGATAACATGGTAAAAAATACCATTAGTGCAAAGGCAGTAGCTCCAGCCCCAGGCATAATTTCTACGGCTGTAAAGTGAATTAAAACAGATAGTATAGTCACCACAAATACATCAATCATAGACCATGAACCTATCGCTTCTGTTATATAAAAAAGTTTATGTTTGTCCATATGTGATGAGTTTAAATTATATTTAGTTGAGAGTAGAAGATATATAATAAATATAAACTTCAAAATAGGAACAAAGACAGAGGCTACTAAGATAATTATAGCTATAGGATAAGAACCTGATTGCCAAAGAAGCATTATCCCACCTAAAATAGTACTCTCTTGTACTACACCTAACTGTTTCGTAATAAGTATTGGATAAAAATTAGCAGGAAAATATAGAATAATAGCAGTTATAAGAAAGGCAACAGTTCGGTTATAGCTTATATTTTTTTTGGGATATATTTTCTCTTCGCATCGTCTGCATTTTATCGCATCACTATTGTCAAGATTAACAGCTTCACATATTGGGCATCTAATTAGGCTGTAGTTTCTCATCTCTTTATATAAATCCTCTCATAGAGTATCCAAAGCTCGTTAAAACTTATTTTCTTGATAATAATTATATCCAAAATAAGCAGTATAATAAAAGAGAAAAATGAGATGCCCAACTCTATCTGTGCATATGCAAAGAGTTTAACCATAGAGACCAAAATGGAGACAAAAAATATATCAACCATGCTCCAGTGTTGAAATTTTGCAATAAGTATCAGAAGCCTTTTTACGGTATATCCAGCTTTTTTATACTGCATGAGTATGAGAAGCAGTATAATCGAAACTAAAATAACTAAAGGAAAGATTACAATAAGAAAAAGAAGCATAATCCCTACAAGATAATAGCCTTGTTGAAAAATCATGATAAAAAGAGATTGTATATTAAGTGATTTATAGACCCCATTGATATTAATAGTAACTATATCAAATAAAAATGCTACGATTAAAAAAATTAGAGCTGTAAAACTAAGTGCCAGAGTTGTTCTATAGAGATGTTTTGTATGGCGATATATAACGGTATTACAATATGAACAGATGGCTGTTGTATCTTTGTGTATATTAATTTTTTTATGTAGAGTATGACACTTTTTACAGATAACAAGTGAGTCTAATTCATCTTTTTTCATAAATATTAAAAATAGTCAAGAGCATTTTTGTAGCTTAAACTATTTAATTCTACTCCTTTATAGGCTATATCAAATGCCGTTCCGTGGTCAACGGAAGTGCGAATAATAGGCAAATTTAGAGAGATATTAATCCCCTCATCAAAATATAGAGCTTTGAGTGGTGCTAACCCTTGGTCATGATACATGGCAACAAAATATCTGTATTTTTTACGACTATTTGGGGTAAAAGCTACATCAGGAACTAATGGTTTGGTATAGACCTCTTTTCCTATTTTTAGATGAGCAATTTTTATAGCTTTTACAATATACTTCTCTTCATCACCTAAAACACCATCATCTCCTGCATGAGGATTTAATCCTAGTAGAGCAATTTTTTCACTATCTTTTATCTCTATACTATTATAAAAATCTATTAAAAAGCTAGATAATTTTTCAACATCTTTTACTCTTTTATAAACTTCTCTAAGTGGAATATGCTCTGTGTACAGAGCTACATACATCTTAGGACAACCCAACATCATAATAGCAGGAGCATTAAAAAAATCTCGCAGAGCATCGGTATGACCTTTGTAGTGAATACCTGCTTTTTCCCAAGCTTTTTTATGGATAGGAAGAGTCATCACTCCATCTACTTTTTTATCTTTTGCAAGTTTTACTGCTTTTTTAAAAGAGGCAAAAGAGTACACTCCACTCTCTTTTGTGACATTTGCAGGTTCTATGGTAAATGGGGTAGCAATATTTTCATGATATTTAAAATCTTTAGGAATTGGGAGGTTTAATAGTTTTGAAGCTTGTTCTAGCATAGTGTAATCTATACAGTATATAGGATTAACTATGCTTTTTATCTTTTGATGGTTTTCTAGTATAAGTTGGAGAGCTATTCCATTTAGGTCTCCGATACTAATGGCTACTGTTTTTATTGTACTACTCTACAATTTTAAATTCAACTCTACGATTTAGGAAACGACCTTCTTTCGTATCATTGGTAGCTATTGGTTGAAGTGAACCTAGACCTTCTGTTGTAAGAAGATCACCATCAACACCTTGAAGTATAAGATAACTTTTTACTTCTTTAGCTCGATTAGCACTAAGCTTTATATTATACTCATCATTTCCTATATTATCAGTATGCCCTGATATATGGTATCTATAGTTACTATTATCAATCATCTTCTTTGCAGTTTCATCAAGTAGCTTTTTACTTTTTGAAGTCAACTCTGTTTTTCCTGATTTAAACTCTACTTTAGTAATAGAAAAGTTATCAAGAAGAGATTGTTTTGCTGCTTCTGCTTTAGCCTCAGCCTCAGCTTTTTCTTTAGCTAGTCTATCAGCTTCTGCTTTAGCCTTAGCCTCAGCTTTTTCTTTAGCTAGTCTATCAGCTTCTGCTTTAGCTTCAGCTTTTTCAGCCTCTAAAGCTTCTACTTTAAGAGTGGTCTCAGTAAGTACTTTAGTAAGGTT
>OBIK01000011.1_pt1 | contig 23026 bp, 29 predicted proteins | sample 1496171 | NCBI WGS metagenome assembly OBIK01 (sample SAMEA3367191, study PRJEB22510) | hydrothermal vent metagenome | biome: marine hydrothermal vent; material: sea water | place: Cayman Islands | collected 2012-01-19 | depth 2308 m | reverse complement strand
ACGCGTATTATAGACAAATCTAAACCTATTGTCAAGGGTTTTTCGCAATTCTTTTTGTTTTTTTGCTTTTTTTTTGATTTTCTTATATTTATTAAAAATATTTTAACTAACAATATTAATATCTGATGTTTTTTACTTATTTGCCTTACTATATATAAGAGCCACTATGTATCTCTTTTATAATATCTTTCATTTCTCTATTTTCTATATTGATAATAACATCTGCTACTTTTTTATAATCTTTTTCTCTACTCTTATAAATCTTCTTTGCTTTTTTGGGTTCAGAGAAGAGTGGTCTCTTTTTTAATTTTGCTCTTGAGTTCTCTGCTCTTAAGAGACGATTGTAAATCCAATCATAAGAGGCATCTAACAAAACTACTGTTCCTAATTTTTTAAGATTATTCACATTGTAAAAACCACCTCCACAAGAGATAAAAGTATGCTCTACAGAAGACTCTATCCAGTTCGCACAATCTTGTTCTAAACTCCTAAAATACTTCTCACCTTTCTCTTCAAATATATCTTTGATTTTTTGATTTGTTTTAGACTCAATAAGATCATCTGTGTCTATAATAAAAGAGCCATATTTTTCGGCATAGGCTCTAGCAGTTGTGCCTTTGCCTATACCCATGAAGCCTATTAGTATGATATTTTTTTTCATACTAGACAAAGTTGTATCTATCAATAATTTTCTTAAGTCGTCGTCTAAGTTTTCTAAGTGCATCCTCTGCATCCTTCCCCTCTGATACCAATGATTCAAACTCATCAAATTGAATTTTTGCAATCCAACCAATTTTATGATGTTTTTTAATTCCTACAAATCTAACTTCACCGAAATGCTTTTTTGCCATTCCATATATTCTATCAACTCTCTGGTCTAACGTTTTAATTTTATCTGACATAATTAATCCTTTTATATTTTTTGCCTATTATATCTATAAACTCTCAATGTTTCCAACCACTCGACCAATTATTTTTATCTCTTCAGCTAAAATATGTTCAGGAGAGTAGTTTTTGTTGTCGGAAATCAACTCTATCATCCCATCTGCTCTTTGTCTAATTCTCTTAATAAAAAGTCCTGCATTGGTTGAAGCTACATAGATACCATCTTTATTGATATTAGTCTGCTCTCTATCTAAAAAGACTATTGAGCCATCTTGTAAGGTAGGTTCCATTGATTCACCATCAACAGTAATAGCCTCGATTTCTCTGTTTCCCTCTGAGACTATATTTTGCATAATTGTACTATCTATGGAGAGTAGTTTATAATCTTCATCAAAGTTAAATGCCCCTCCACCTGCACTTGCACGGACATCATGGAAATATCTGACTTGAAAATATTTATCTGTCTCAGGGACTAACATATCAATAGCTTGGTCAAAAAATAGCCAATTTATACTCAATTTTTTTATTGCACAAAACTCCATAATCTCTTTGTATGGTATAGAGTTTCTTTTTTTCATAGTGGCAAATGTTGCTTGAGGTATGGCTAAGGCACTAGCCACATCTTTATCAAAAACCTTAGCACCCTCTTTTCCTTCAGAGATTATATCTTTTAGTTTCTCTATGACAAATCTTAATTCATCCATGATTTGCTCCTTCAAAAGCTCTATTTACAAATTATATGACAATTTGACATATTTTTTACTTAAAACTTAATATTATAGTAGTATTTGAAATATATATACAAGAGAAAAGGCTTTTCTAAAAAGTTCAACTGAACGATAAAACCTTAACCTTATCACCAATAGCTTTAGAGTCATCATCTTCAGAGGTGATTAAAAGTGCTGTTTGACCTAACATATTGGTCAAAATAGCCGATGTACCTTGTTTTTTATCTTTAAAATCAACAAGATAATTCCCTTTTTCAAGCATGATATTACAAGCTGTGAACTCTGCTTTTTTCTGTCTCTTATTAAATGGTTCTAAAAGAGTTGCTTCTATAATTTTGAGGTCACATTTTCCCTGTTGTAATTTTGCAATAAGTGGAACAAGATACAAAAGTGCCGTAACCGTTGCAGAGTAAGCAAACCCTGGTAGTGCAATAATAAACTTATCCTCTTTTTTTGCCACCATAATATGTTGTCCAGGTTTAACACGAACTCCTTTAAAAAGAACCTCACATTCAAGCTCGACAATCACATCTTTGACAAAATCAAAATCACCAACACTCACGCCACCTGTGGTAACAACTATGTCACTTTGAGCAAGTGCTAACTCAACACTCTTTAAAATAGTCTCTTTATCATCACCAATACACCCAAGCTGTTGAGGCTCTCCATCATATTTTTTGACAATCGCTTCTAAAATGTAGTTGTTTGAGCTACGAATTTGAGCATCTGATGTCTGTTTTTCTCCTAGCTCTAGTAGCTCACTTCCTGTTGATAAAATGGCTACTTTTGGCTTCTCATAGACCAAAGGTGAGACGATATTTAGACTAGACATTACCCCAATATCTGCAAAATCTATCTTTGTTCCTTTTGCTATAAGTTTTTGCCCTTGGCTATAGTTCTCTCCTACTTCCCGTACAGAAAATCCAAAAGGAACAAGCTCATTTATAACTATCTCATCACCCTCAACTGTCACATTCTCTATGGGAATAAGTGTATCTGCCCCATTAGGCATAAGTGAGCCTGTAAATGTTTTAATAGTTTTTCCACTCTCTACTGACTCTTTTAAGTCGCTTCCTGCTGGATTAATACTTAAAATTTTCAATCTTCCCAATTTTAAATCTTCATGTTTAACAGCATATCCGTCCATAGCAGAGGTGGGAAATGCAGGAGAGTTATGGTCTGTTACAATATCCTCTGCTAGTACATAGCCCAAACTATCTACTAAATATAACTTTTTTGTTCTCTGTCTCTCTATCTCTATATCTTCTATAATTTTTATTGACTCATCAAAATGTATGAATGCCATATTTGTCTATTTTCCTTTTTAATTTTAAATGTTCGATGATATCGAACCTACGATTTTATGCCAATAGTCCACTACCCTCCATTGGGGTGCTTCTATCCTCTGCGTATATTCTCTCTCCATTAATCACATCATATTTCCAAATCGGTGCATTGGCTTTGAAATCTTCTACAAACTCATCTATAAGCTCCAGTGCTACCCGTCTTTTTGGTGAAAAAACAGCAGAGATATAAGAGGAGGTATGAACAGGAACATCACCAATTGCGTGTGCCATTTTTACTTTTGCTCCCCTACTCTTGGCTTTTTCTACCCAAGAGTCAAACCAGTTTTGAAGCACAGGCTCATAGATATCAAAACTAAGGGCTTCGATATTATCCTCAGCTCGAATAGTTCCTACAAATGGGATATAAGCTCCATAATTTGACGATGACTCCTCATCAAGCCATTTAGAAAAAATCTCTTTTACATCTAATGAACCATGATAGAGTTCCATATCAACCACCACAAACAGGAGGCAAGATAGAGACTCTATCCCCTGCTTTTAAGACCCTACTTAAATCATTGGTCATCTCATCATTGACAGCCACGGCACACTTCTCTAGCCATGAGCTTACTGCTTCTATCTCTTTTAAAGCTTTAGCCACATCAGCCAAAGTCTCTGCTTCTATCTCCAAAGGATCTTGCTTTATAGGTCCTAAAAATTCAACTTTTACCATACTAAAATACCCTCTTTATTTCAAAATTCGATAGATTATAAAAGTTGTTTGATATAATGATGCTTAAATTTAACATATAGGTGAATTACTGTGATATTTGGCTCAATAAGCTACCTAAACCTCTTACCTTTTCAACTATTTCTAAAGCGATACTTGCGACACTCTGCTACGAAAATGGCATTTAACTACAAAAGAGATGTACCAAGCAAAATTAATCTTGCTCTAAAAAAACGTCACATCAATGCAGGATTTATCTCTAGTGTTGAGTCTCCACGTTACGCCTGTAGTGATTTGGGGATTATCGCAAATAGAGCCGTACACAGTGTTTTTGTCATTAAAGGTGAAGATAAAAAAGATAAAGAGTCAGCCACATCTAACAAACTAGCTTCCATTTTAAATCTTAAAGGCGAAGTGATTATCGGAGACAAGGCACTCACTTATTATTTAAATGGTGGAGAGGGCATAGACCTAGCTACAGAGTGGTACAAAAAAACCTCTTTGCCTTTTGTTTTTGGACGGCTCTGCTTTAACTGTTATGGAGAAAATATCAAAAAAATATCAAAAAGTTTTACAAAAGCACCTATTAAAATCCCTCAATATATTCTAAAAAAAGAGGCTAAACTTAGAGGAATTACACCCAAACAGCTCTTGTGGTATCTTGAACATATTGAGTATAAAATGGATTATAAAGCCAAGAGATCTTTAAAGATATTCTTAAAAAAGGCTAAAGAGTAGCCTATGCTTTACTTTACAAAACTCTTGAAATACTCAATACGCTCATGCGTCAAAGGGTGAGTGGAAAATAGCTCAAAGCTTGTACTATTCTCATCTACTCCATGCTCTTCTCCTAATGCTTCAAACAGATTGGCTATGTATAGAGTAGAGATATTCATCTTTTGCAACTCTTTAACAGCATGGACATCTGCCTCTCTTTCAAACTCTCGACTATATGAGCTATTGATAAGAATAGTAGGAACAACTGTCGCCAAGATAGATATATCTCCTGTAATATATCCAATAATCACCCCTGCTAAACCTGTTTTAATCGCCATTCGTAAAGAGTGTTTGTGTACCACATGACCTTTTTCATGTGCCAAAACACCTAATAGATCTCGAAACTCTGAATCTTTACTAAGTGCCACAAGTTGGTCTGTTAAAACAATATCTCCTGAGGGCAGAGCAAAGGCATTTGCTCCCATTCTATTTGATGACCTAAAGTGTAACTTGTAACCCTCTTCTCCTTTGGTAAGGTTATCAAAATGTTTTTGGAGAATGGTCTGATTCTCCTCTGTAAGCCTGGTAGGATATAGATATCCATTTTCAAGCTCGGCAAGTGTTGTCTCACTCACACTATCAAGAGTAGTTTGAGGTAAAATAGAAGCGATAAAATTTGCTGTATGGTTCGCTCCTGAGGTCAACATAAATACCACAAAAGCAACTGTAATCAAAACAGCTCCCAAGCTTAATCCCCAAGAGCTTTCTATCTTGTGTATCTTAGACTTTTTAATATCAAAATCTAATAAAATTTGGTCTATCTTATCATTTTCTCTACTTTTACATCTAACTCCATTAGGAAACTCTAAAACCCGTGGGGTCTCTCCTAAACGTGACGCTATAAAAACATCATCTAAAGCGACATCTATATTATGAGAAGCGATTTTAACCCTTCTTCCAAAAGTAAAATCTAGCGTGACTTGATGCTCTTTTGAACTCTTTCCATCATAGAGTACGGCCTCTACTAACATATTTATATCCCTACATCTATATCAAAAAAGTCAACCATCTCTTCACCCACTGTTGAGCCTTGCTCATAACCAAGAGACTCAAACTGCTCATAATTGCTACATTTAAAGTGTGTGTTCTCTAGCTTATATCGTAAATAACGTATTTTTGCCCAAGGATATAGAAACCCTAAAGATAAAATAATCATAATAACATTGGATGCCGATATCATAGCTAGTTTAAATGGTCTCAAAGTTCCTTTTAATGGTGAGTTCTCTAAATAAGAGTAGTTTCGGACAAAGTTTGAAAAATACCCATCAGAGAAACCTTTTTGCCAAAAAGCTATTGGAAGATAGATAATAACCATAAAGAGTATAGATATAATACCAATAGCACCCAATGCCTCTTCATCATACTCACCCTCATAGTAGGTACTATTGGTATCTATAGGATAACTCATATTGTTATCAATCACCGTAATAGTACTATTCATCTCAGTCATAACAGAAGCCATCTGTCCTGTTTCATTTAATACATCTATATTATCCCCACCCAACATCGCTCCAAATCCAATCAAAATAGAAAAAAGAAAAAAAATAGATATAAAAAATATCGTAGACCATACAAACACCAATATATGAACAGAGTAGGCCTCTCCCGTTGTTCCTCTAAAATTAAACTTAACTTGCCCATACTCACCGTTACTAATAATCAGTTTTTTAAATTTGACATAGGAGTATGGAAAAGCTAGAAATAGAGTAAAAATATTAAGAAGTCCATGAAAAATAAAAAAGAGATAAAAGTCACTTGTTTTACCTCTGTACTTAAAAGGAATATTACGATAAGAGGTGTTTCTAAACTTAAAACTTACTGCTTGACGCACAAACCAAGGCATCAATAAAAATGCGATAAAGGCAATCACTCCTGCTACTTCAAACATCATCAGATATTCAGAAAAAATCACAAAGACAATATATACACCAACAACAATAACTCTACCAATTAAAATCTTTATAGGGTCAGCATTGTACTCAAAGTTTGAACCATTTAGGTAGGTGTTTGCATAGATATAACGGTTGGTTCTCACCTTTGCCCAAGCAGAATAGATACCCAACGTCAAGATAGTCAAAGCGATATTGACTATCCAAACTCTAAAATACTCTGCTCCTGTTCCCTCAAATGAGAATGATTGATACTCTGGTTTATCTATATTTTCTAATAATTCTCTCTCTTGCATATGAATTCCTTTAACAAATTATGAATATAAGTAATTATAGCTAAAAGGAAATTATTTCTTTAATCCCTCGGCAATTAATTCCACAGGATTTTTAAATACCACATCTACATCAGCTTGATGCAAAGAGTTACCTATCTGCATACGACAAGCTGAACACTCAGCACTTACTATTTTTGCTCCCGTCTGCTCTATCATAGCTGCTTTTGGTTTTCCTGCAAGTTCTGCTAAATGATACTTCTCTGTCTGTATGGTTACTCCACCAAAACCACAACATCTATCACTATCACTCATCTCTTTTATCTCATAGTTTTGTGAGAGTAATGCTCTTGGCTCTTTGTGGATATTTTGAACTTTTTTGGCATGACAAGCATCATGATAAGTAATAGCATCTTCAAATCTTTTGCCCTTTTTTGCCAAAATATCTTTTAAGTCTGTATTTTGCTCAAACCACTCGGTTGCCATAAAGATTTTCTCATTAAGTTTTTTGGCACGAACTGCCCAATCTTGCATCTCATGGTTATTAAAGAAAATCTCCCAATCGTGCTTAATCATAGCAGAACAGGTAGCCTCTGGGATAATTATCGCCTCTACATCATCTATAAAGGTCTCAAAATACTCTATATTTTTTTTAGAAAGTGTCTCTACTGTATAGAAATCACCTGTAAAGTAAGCAGGAGCAGAACAGCACATCTGCTCTTTTGGGATAAAAGCATCTATATCTAACTCTTCTAAGATATCTATAAGTGAATCCCCTATTTCAGTATAGTTATAGTTTGCTAAACAACCAATAAAGATAGCCACACGTCTCTTTCCACCATGTTTAATCTCTTCTGGGTACTTGTTCATAAAGCTTATCTTGCCAAGTGATGGTAGGAGTCGTCCACTTTTGATAATGGGCATTGGGAAACGAGGTATCATTCCTCCTCTTACTGTATCATCTTTGAATCCACAGGTTCTAAACGTATATCCTAGCTTCATCATCATATCCATCAGTTTACGATGACGCAACAGAGTAAAAAAGGCTTTTTTGAACCATGCGATACCAAATTTATCTGCAATATCTTTTCTTACCTCTTCGATGACCATATCTGTAGGTAAATCATTGGGACAGACCTCAACACAAGCCGTACATAAAAAACAGCTCTCAAAGATATCTTTTGCATTTTTATCAAGCGCTAGGTCTCCTGCTTGATACTGCCCTAAGAGGTCAATAAAACCTCTAGGTGAGGTCACTTCATCTCCATTGACTTGATGAATGGTACAGACAGGAATACACTTTCCACACTTAACACAATCATCAGCTACTGCTTGAAAATTAAAAATATCTTCTACTTTTTTCACTATTTATTCTTTTATTTTTATTTGTCTCTCTGTTGGTCAAGCCAAACCATCACACCTTTTTGGGCATGAAGTCGGTTCTCTGCTTCTAAAAAAATCTCATCAGCATGAGCCTCAAACACCTCTTCACTCACCTCATACTCTCTATAGGCAGGAAGACAATGAAGGAATATCGCTTTATCATCAGCCAAAGACATTAGCTTACTATCTACAATATATCCATTAAAAGCTTTAACTCTCTCCTCTTTCTCCTCCTCTTGTCCCATAGAGACCCATGTATCAGTTGTAACAACATTTGCACCTTTTACGGCAATTTTTGGGTCATCACCAAATAATATCTTTGCCCCACTCTCTTTTGCAAATGCCAATGCATCAGCCACGATTAAAGGGTCACACTCATACCCTTTTGGGGTAGCAATTCTAAGCTCAAAACCAAGCTTTGAAGCCAACATCAACCATGAGTGAGTCAAGTTGTTACCATCTCCGACATATGCAACCACTGGGTTTTCTATACCACACTCTAAAATAGTTAAGTAATCTGCCATCAATTGAACAGGATGATAACTCTCCGTTAGACCGTTTATCACAGGAACTTTTGAGTATTTGGCAAACTCTTCTATTTTGCTATGCTCAAAAGTACGAATCATCACCATATCTACCATACGTGAGATAACACGAGAGGTATCTTTCATCGGTTCACCACGACCCAACTGAATATCATTTGATGATAAAAAAAGACCAATACCACCAAGTTGATAGATACCTGTCTCAAAACTTACACGAGTACGTGTTGAGCTTTTTTCAAATATCATTCCAAGGATCTGTTTTTCTAAGTAAGGGTTAAAAGTTCTGTTTTTGGTCTCTGTTTTTATCTTCTGTGCCAAAGATATCATCTCTAAAATTTCATCTTTTGTGAAATCTTTTAAGCTTAAAAAGTGTCTCATGTGAGTCTCCTAAATACCATATCTATTGATGATTATTTTATTTTTAAGGAAGCCATTCTATCATAATCTTTTTAAAAAAAGCTCCAAAAGTGAAAAAAATCAAAAATCAAAAATCAAAAAGTAAATTATATATTTGAGTGGCTGGTTTCTGCTCTCCTAAAAAATTTACACTATCAAAAGAGAGATTATCTCCTTTTATAACTGCACAACTAAGAGCATTTCCATATATTGCAGAGGTATCAATACAGATTCTGTTTTTGTATTGACGAATATTGGGCTGAGATAGATGACCAAAAATATGATAGTGTTGATTCTCTTTGGCTTCTATATGTGTATAAGATAAAAGTTTATCTAATTTAAGACCTATATTTTGACTTCTTGAAGCAGATTTTATCATCTTTTTGTAGGAGTTCATATCCTCTTTTGCAAGATACTGCTCTTGGCATGGTGCATGGGTAAGAGTTACAGAAAAATCTTCACTATAGTTATATTTTAACCAAGGGTAACACCAACTATAAATCTCTAAAAACTTATCTCTTAACTCTATATCACGCTCTAATAGGTCAACTGTATTATAATACTTCTCTTTTTCAATTAAACGTTTTGGGGTAAGCTCTAAACTCTTATCATTTGAGATAAAACGCTCTACCATCATCTCATGGTTTCCCATTACAAGATAAAGAGATTGGCGTTCTTTGTTAAGATGTAGATAGTTTTTATAGATGAACTCTATCGTCTCAGCAATTTTCAAATGACTACCTTTATCAACAAAGTCACCAAGGAGTATAATTGATTTCGATTGAGTAGTAGAGATATCAATAAGTCCATCAAGATTTATAATGAACCCATTTTGACGAAGAAGTTGTTTGAGTTCGTCCACACATCCGTGAACATCCCCCACAACTATATACTCATCTCCCAAAGGAAGAGAAGCATTTTTTGAAGTTGAAGCTATCATCCATCAACCGACGCTAAAATCTCTCTTAGCAGCATTAAGCTCGATGATAAATCCACCTGTAGCATCAATAAATGACATCAATGCTAGTACTAAGAATGTCGCATTTTGAGCCCAAGGAACCATAAAGAAAAGTACCACAAAAATAACAGCTACTACAAAACTAAGTAGTGTCTCTGTTGCACCAAATGCTTGTGAAGTAGCTGCTTTTGCAACCTCCACAAACAGCGCTAATGTTCCCACAATTAAGAAGAGTTCTCTAACTCTAATAATAAACTCTCGTCCAGGTCCCATATGGTGTGTCAATACGGGTGTATTTAGTGTAATATCTTTTAAGTATGGTACATAATCATGTCCTAAATGTAACCCTACATAAGCTAATAAAATCCACGTAAACGTAGACATTCCTGTAATAAAAAACATTCCAATTCCTCTCTTTTTTGTTTTATTTGTATTTTTTTCTTTTAATTTTTTTGCTATGGCAAATTTACTAAAAAAAAACATAATCCTCTAACCTAACTACTTCTTACTCATTGATTGAGACATATACTCTGTACTCATTATCTTATCCATTGATGGTCCATCAGATGGATAGATAACAAACTTTGCATTGTCTGATTGAGATAAGTTTTTCATAGAGTGAATATAGTCTAGTGACTTCAAGAACTCTAAAATCTTTCCATTATCCATATCTGGCATAATTTTCTGTAGTGTTGAAATTTCATGAACCAATGCATCTGCTTTAAAAGCCGCTGCTTTTTTGAAACCCTCTGCTTCTGTTATAGAAGCTTTACTTTTTGCCTCTGCATCTTCAAGCTTCATCTCATTTTTAATCTTATGAGCAATATCCTTTTCCATGATAGATTTAATCTCATCGGAGTAGTCGATATTCTCAAAGCTTACCTGAAGGATTTCAATACCCCAACTCATACTCTTTTTTTGCATATCTATAACAACCTCTTTTGAGATATCTGCAAGATTTTGCTGAATGGCTGACAACTCTAATGTTCCCATCTTTGCTAAAACACTAGTCATTACCAAAGTTTTTATAGATTCTTCATAACTATCAACTTCATTAACTGCTTTTAGTGGGTCAACAATTTTAACCGTAGCAATCATATCCACCGAAATTTTTATCTGGTCTTTGGTAATAATATTCTGCTCTGGAGGGTCAATAAAAAACTCTCTTAAGTTAACTTTTCTCTCTATTCTATCAAGCCCAGGAAGTATTCTATTGACACCCTCATAAAGTACACGATCTTTTCCTAAACGGTCAATAACCCATGCCTCTTGGTTCTCAACAATTACTATAGGCATAAATTTTTCAAAACCAACTGTATAGAAAACTAACACTATAGCAGCTAGTATAAAAAAAATAGCCAAGACCCAATATAACGCAACTGATTCTAACATTTTTCATCCCTTTTTTATTAATTTATCATATACCATTCAAATTATAACAAATAAACATTGAAATGTGTACTAAAAGTTGAAAAAACTTGATTTAAAAGAGTTTTAGTCAATTTTATGCTAAAATAGATGCAATATTTGTAGTAAATATAATTTTTTATATACATAAAGGTGGAGCTTTGTTTCAGAAAAATAGAGAGAATGAAGAAGAAGAAGAAAAAAGTTTTTCTGATACTTATCGTTCAGAAATTCTTAATAATAACAATAATGAAGAAGAAGATATCAGTCTATTTAAAAAAATAATCTTCACACTATTACTAGTAGCGACTATCTCTACTATTAGTATTTTTAGCTATAAATATTTTAATGGAAATAATAATGGTAGCAATTATGTTAACCATCAAAAAAGTAACATAGTTCAAGAGAGTGATTATACTGAACCAGCTACAATACCTAAAAAAGAGATTATAGAAGAGCAAAAAGATGAACCAATCCAAGATGCTCTGCCAACAGAGTCAATGATGATTGATAATATTGATGACTTAATAGAAGCGGCACGGGTTACAAAAATTGAACCTCTACCAACTTCTAGTAAAAATGATATTAATAATATAGCAGAGCAGATGAAACTTGAAATTGCTAAGGAGTTAGATAAAAAAAATAGTATACCTATAGAAGAGACAAAACCTATCCCCTTAACAGCTCAAAAACAAAAAGGTGAGGATATTTATATGAAAGAGCTAGAGGATTTATCCCGAGAAATTGACGGAGAGATAAATTAGGTTCACTAACTCCTAAATAGATCTATAATAGTTTGGCTACCTCTTTAGCATGGTAGCTTATGATAATATCAGCCCCTGCTCTCTTAAACCCAATCATCGTCTCCATCATTACTTTTTCATAATCAATAACTCCTGCTTTTCCTGCCATTTTTAACATAGAGTACTCACCACTTACATTATAGATAGCCAAAGGAAGTGAAGAGTTCTCTTTGATATCACGCACAATATCAAGATATGCCAAAGCAGGTTTAACCATCAAGATATCAGCCCCCTCTTTCTCATCTTCTAAACTCTCTAAAATAGCCTCTTTTCTATTTGCAGGGTTCATCTGATATGAGCGTCTATCTCCAAAACTAGGGCTACTCTCTGCCACGTCTCTAAATGGTCCATAATATGCAGAAGAAAACTTAGTAGAATAGGACATGATAGGAATATGAGAGAACCCAACCATATCAAGCCCATCACGAATAGAGGTTATCATGCCGTCCATCATGCCACTTGGTGCAATCATATCAGCCCCTGCTTTGGCATGGATAGTCGCTTGTTTAGCAAGATTATCCAAGGTGATATCATTATCCACAGTCTCCAACATAGGGTCGAGTACCCCACAATGCCCATGGTCGGTATATTCACAAAAACATAAATCAGTCACTACAAACATATCAGGGTGTGCCTCTTTTATAGCTCGTATACTTGAAGCGATAATCCCATGCTCACACATCGCATCACTACCCACAGAGTCTTTTACCTCAGGAATACCAAACAAAATAATAGAGTAAAGACCAAGCTCTTTAAGTGTCTCACACTCTTTTAAAATCTCATCAATGCTCATCTGATAAACACCTGGCATTGAATCTACCTCTTTTTTAATCCCCTCACCACTTTTAATAAAAAGTGGATAAATAAAATCATTGACACTTAAGTGTGTCTCTTGCAAAAGGTCTCTAAGAACTGGGTTGAGTCTTTTTCGTCTAAATCGTGTAAACATAGTTTTACCTTATTTTAATTTGCTAAATTTTATCATAAAATGATATAATCTTGACCATGAATCAAATCGAAATTTCCAAAGTTGCAAAACTTCCAACCAAGTATGGTACATTTAATATTCAAGCCTTTAAAGAGGTGTGCAAAGAGCATCTTGCTATTTTTACAGATGAACTAAGTGATACCCCCATTGTCCGTGTACATTCAGAGTGTCTAACAGGTGATGCTTTGGGTTCAAAAAAGTGTGATTGTGGTGAGCAACTAGGCTTTGCACAAGAGCTTATTGCAAAAAATGGTGGTATGATTATCTACCATCGTCAAGAGGGTCGAAATATAGGTCTACTAGGCAAAGTAAACGCTTATTCCTTACAAGATAAAGGCTTTGACACCGTTGAGGCTAACCATCAATTGGGATTTAAAGCAGATGAGAGAACCTATGAGATAGTTGAGTATATTTTGGGGTATTATAAAATCAAAAAGATAAAACTGCTTACTAATAATCCTAAAAAAATAGAGTCTCTTACTAATATAGAGATTGTAGAGAGAGTGCCTATTCAAATCATACCAAATCCATACAATAAAGATTATCTAAAAGTAAAAAAAGAGCAACTGGGGCATCTTTTATAAAACAGAGGAGAGAGAATGAAGAAAATATTAACACTACTCCTGCTACTTACTACACTAAGTATGGCTGATTTTATAGGAGGTGAGGTAAACGTAGGATACTATAGCCACTCACCAAGTGGTACTTCTACCTATGATGGTGATACCATAGAAATTGAAAAAGATTTAAAATTAAAAGATGAGGCTGACCTGTTTTTAAAAGCTTATATCGAGCATCCTCTTCCAATTATTCCCAATATAAAAGTGGCATATACTAGCTTCTCTCACAAGGGTAATGGAGTTATTGATAATAGTTTCGTTTGGGGTGACAAATCATTTAGAATAGGTAGCCAACTAGAGAGCCATTTTGATTTAGATATCTATGATGTTGCACTCTATTATGAGATTTTAGACAATTGGCTCAATGCAGATGTAGGTATAAATATAAAATATATTGATGGCTCTATTGGTGCATCAAGCAGAACGATTAATGAGTCTGATAAATTTACGCTACCTATCCCAATGCTCTATGCAAAAGCTAGGCTAGATATACCTACAACTGATTTAAGTTTTCAAGTAGAGGGGAACTACCTAAGCTACAATGATCATAAATTTTATGATGTAGAGGCAGGAGCTAGATACACTTTTATGTTAGGATTTGGGGTTGAAGCAGGATACAAAGCTCTAAACCTAACCATTGACAACATAGATGACACCTCTTTTGATGCTGATTTTTCAGGTCTATATGGTAAACTTGTTTGGGATTTTTAGATGAATATAGATAATGAAAAGTTTAAAAAATTCACCTCTATTTTACTAGAGTGGAATCAGATACATAACCTAACAGGTGCAAAAACTACATCTGAGATAAATGAGAATATCATAGACTCTATCTATCCATGTGAGTTTATAGATACGCCAAACTCTATTTTGGACGTAGGAACAGGAGCAGGCTTCCCTGGATTAATCTTAGCAATCGCTTACCCAAATGCCAAAGTAGTCCTATGTGAACCTAGAAAAAAACGTGCCTCTTTTCTAAAATATGTTGCGATGGAGTTAGAGTTAGAGAATGTAATAGTTATAAAAAAACGTGTAGAGGATTACCAAGATGAACCGTTTGAGCTTATCTCCTCTCGTGCTGTTACTAATACTCAAATGCTTTTAGAGCTTACAAAACATCTACAAACATCTAAAACTAGATATCTTTTCTATAAAGGTGAGCAAGTCTTTAATGAGGTTGAAGATGTCACAGATGATATCAATTATGATATAATCAAAAGAGAAAAAAGAAACTACCTATATATTAAGGCTTAAAAAATGATACTAAAACTGATTATCTTTGCTGTTGTTGCAGCTTTTATCTACCGATTTTTAGGAGGAAAAATTCCTCTGATTGACAAAAAAAACAGACCTAAAAAGAAGAAAAAAGATGAACATGATTTTGGACAGATAGAGACCACATCAGAGTGTGCCAAGTGTGGAACATACATGACAGAAGAGGATGCGATTATATATCAGAAAAAAGCCTACTGCTCAGACCAGTGCCTAAAAGCTATAAAAAGATAGAGGGAGAATAGAGTATGAAAATATTTGGACACCCTTGGCTACCTAGCGAAGAGTTTTATCCTATCTACTCCATAGATGAAATAATAAAAACCCCACCAAACAGCACCATACTACTTGCCCCTCTATCCTCTTCACTAAAATTGGCACAATACTGTAGCCAAAACCATATCCTCTATGCACTAGAAGTAAAAAACATAAAAGATGCTATTTTCGCTAATCAAATGGGTTGCAGATATATTATTACCAAAAAAACTTTGGCAAAAGAGCTAATGCCAATTGCACAAAACTACCTTTTTGATACACAAATCTTATCCGAAATAGAAAATGAAAACGAAATAGAAGAGTTAGCAAAAGATGGCGTAGATGGCGTTATTTTTAAAAGCATCTAACTCCTCTATTTTACTACTTTTAGATATAATTTCCTTAATATTAGCATATGGAAAAAAATTATGAGCTTAAAAGAAGATTTAAAAGAGATGATTGTTCGTGAGTGTGACAAAGATATAGAGCCAAGCAATATAGCCGATGATGATATCATTTTTGACCCAAAACACCCTTTGGAGCTAGACTCTTTGGATTCACTACAGATATCTATGGCACTACAAAATGATTATGGAATACGATTAACCGACCCCAAAGAGACTAGACGAGTTATGGAATCTATTAATAGTTTAGCAAAACATATTGAGTCTAATCGGTGATTTATATAGAGGGCTATGCATTAATAAGCTCCTTGGGAAAAAGTGCAAAAGAGTCTATTGAGTGCTTAAGAGACAAGCCTATTTTGCCTTTGGATATTGAGGGGATTAAGTATTATAAAATTGTTGATAACGAGCCTTTGGGATATTATGACTCTATAGAAAAAGTTGTTCGTGATGCGATATATGATGCAAAGATTAGCACAGAGGAGTTAAAAAGTACAGCTCTTTTCATAGGAACATCTTCGGCAAAACTACCCATTAATGAAGCTCATGCTAAAGAGTGTGGAGTTTTGCTAAAAGAGCTATATATGAGTGAAGTTGGTGATATTATTGCAAAGAGAATAGGACTAAGTGGCTATCGAACTATTATCTCAACAGCGTGTACTTCAAGCTCAAATGCTCTTATCCAAGCCAAAGAGATGATAGAGAGTGGGTTGATTAAAAGAGCAATTGTAGTAGGTGTTGAGCTATATAATGAATTAAGTATCAAAGGATTTGACTCTTTTATGCTACTCTCCAAAAATAGCTTAAGACCTTTTGACAAGAGTAGAGATGGAATTGTATTAGGTGAAGCATTATCAGCCATTGTTCTAGGAGATAAACCAAGTGATGTAACTCTAGTGGGAGGTGCTATCTGTGTTGATACAGGCTCGATAACAGCTCCAAATTTTAAAAATCTAAAAGATGTAATGCATCAAGCGATACTATCTGCTAAAATTATACCAAACGATATAAAACTAATCAAAGCTCACGCAACTGCTAGTATCCAAAATGATATTGCTGAAGCCCAAGCCATCTCTTTGTTATTTGGGAAAAATAGACCTAATATTTTGACACTAAAACCCTATATCGGTCATACGATGGGAGCTTGTGGAACAAATGAGTTTGCTCTTTTATTGGCATCATTTGAGCAGGGGATTATCCCTAAAAGTATTAACTCTAATGAGATAGATGAGGAGTGTGGAGTAACACCTAATCTTGAAGAGTTGGTAGCAAAAGAGGGATATTATCTATTAAACTATTTTGGTTTTGGGGGCAACAATAGCTCACTTGTGATTAAATATGAGGAGAGATAATATGTATATCTATGCGATGTCAAATATCAAAGAGATAGTCAAAGATAAAATCAGTAATAAAAAGCATCTGTTAAATAAAAAATTTAATAGAACTGATAACTTTATAAACTTGACTCTAGCAGGAGTACAGAAGTGTGTGGGTAACAGAGTTTTAGACAAAGAGACCTCTATCTACATTGCTAGTCACAATGGAAATTTAAACACCACAATCAAAGTACTTAATGATATTTTTATAGAGAAAAAACTTCCAATGCCTTTTAATTTTTTAAATACCGTCAACTCTGTAAAACTCTTCTATGTAGCAAAAAACTTTAATTTAGAGGGAAAAGGTATCTTTGTAGATAGATTTGAATCAGCACTTCCACAAGCTTTTGTAGATATCAAACAAGGCAAAACTGTTTTACTAGGAGTCGTAACCGAAGCGATATCCGATTTGGATTTACATAGAGAAAAATTTGGAGATGGAGAGATAGAGGAGAGTAGTAGATGGTTGTTTCTATCTCATACTACTATTGCCAATGAAGCCCATATTGCCAAAATAGAAGAGTTTAAACTACACCCTTTTACTAAAGCTAAAACGAATGAAGCTGAACTCTTCTCTTTTTTAGAGAGTGATGAGGAGTTATTTGAGTTTAGAGGGGAAAATCTATCTTTTAAGGTGCAAAAGCCTTAAAATATTTTGAAAAAATAATTTACTATGTATCTTGGAGAGTCTAATATTATCTTGAACCTTATCAAAATGTGAAACTCTTGTTCCTTTTGGTGGGTAGTAGACCTCTATCTCTACCTCTTTTATCTCTTTCTTGCTCCATAGATGTTTGATTAGCACCTCTATCTCTAAATCATATCTGCTTTGTGTAAGCTCTAAATCCAAGATAGAGATGGGGTAGCCTCTAAAGCCACTCTGTGTGTCATCAAGCCACTTTCCACTCTCTGTCCAAATCCAAAAATTGGAGAACTGTCGTCCAAATTTTGATGAGTTTGGAACATTCTCTTCAAACTTTCTATTGCCTATGACAATATTTCCATCTTTTAGCAGTGGAAGTAGTTTGGCTACCTCTTTTGGGTAGTGTTGACCATCTCCATCTATACTAATAAGATACTCAAAACCTCTCTTTTTTGCCTCTGTAGCTCCTGTTAAAATAGCGACACCCTTGCCTCTATTTTTCTCATGTCGTAAAATAGTTAGGTTTGGGCGAGTATCTACCAAAGAGGTCACTTCTATCTCAGAGCCATCATCAATTACTATTATAAACATATCTAGTAAAAGAGTATCCTCTACCACTTGTTTAATAGTTTTTGGGTTATTATAGACAGGGATTATAATGCAAATATAGTTCATGATTTTTTCCTTTTTCTAATTACTTCAATCGAAGAGAAAGAGCCAACTTGACCTCATAGACCTCATCACAAATTTTAGCCAAATACTGCCCCACAACTCCTGTCATATCTACAAACTTACGGCTCTCTTTATCCATAGGGATAACACCTGAATTTACATCATTTAGTACAAATACGATATTGGCATCTATCTTTGAAATAGCTTCTAGTTTAGATAGTAAAAAAGCCTCATCTTCATTAATATTATTGAGTATCCACATGGAGATGCAGTCTATCAAATAGGTCTCACCTTCTTTAATATATTTTTCTAAATCCAAAGGCTCTTCTATAGATATAAATTTTGTACTACGTTGCTTTTGATGTTTTTCAAGACGCTCTTGCATTTCACTATCAGCATATGAGTTGTCATAAGTTGCTATGTAATAGGGTTTAGAGTCTGATAGTAAAAGAGCCTTCTCCTCTGCTAAAAGACTCTTACCTGATTTTTGACCACCATAATATAGAGTTTTTATGTTCATATAAGATTAGGGATTATTTATGGTGATGGTTTTGCTATCTTTACCATCATCAAATGTCACACTTATGATTTTTTTATTAACAACATATGCTAAAGCATAATATGCCATATCAGAAGTCATCATACCTGAGCTTTTTTTCTTTCCAATTTTAACGGTGATTTTTTGCTCTATCTCTGTAGGTACTTCGGTAGCAAGTACAATAGAGCTAGATGGTTCACTAAAACGGTAAATAAGTAAACTATTTCTATTAAAATCTATCTCTTGCTTACTTAAGGTATAGAAGAAATTATTTTTTTTATTCCAACTTGATTGACCCTTGATTTTTGCAAGAAAACTATCTAATTCACTTTGAGTAGTAAAAATTTTTGTAGAGAAGTTATTATAGCCATTATCTCTAATATGTATAGGTACATTGACTATATTTTGACTAATGACAATTTGAGGTTTTTTCTCTACTAGAGTTATTTTTTTCGTCTCTGTACAGCCTAAAAAGATAAGTAACGTACTTATGATAAGTGTGAGTTTCAACATCATATTTTCCTTTTCTATTATGATATCATATTTTAGAAGTTTATTCTAGTCTAAGGAGTGATGTAGATTAGGATATAATTCTTAATGGCATTTATAAAAATAAACCGAGAAAACTTTTTTCATAATTTAACGCAATTTCTCTCCAAAACAGGCTCAAAAGAGAGCATAGGTATTGTATTGAAAGACAATGCCTATGGGCATGGATTGGAGCTTATGGCAAAACTATCCCAAGAGTTTGGCATCACACAAGCAGTAGTACGCACGACTAAAGAGGCTCGTATTGTTGAACCCTATTTTCAACAGATACTTATATTGGGTGATAGAGCTATAGCAGAGGGGAGATTCTCTTATACTCTAAATAGTTTAGAAGATATAAAACAGGCCGACCAAGATGCTATAGTTGAACTAAAAGTAGATACAGGAATGCACAGAAATGGTATCTCTATAGATGAGCTAGAGGAGGCATTATCACTTATTAAAAAGAGAAATCTCTCATTGGTTGGAGTAATGACCCATAACCGTTCAGCAGATGTGTTGAGCAGTGAACTTTTTTGGCAACAAAAGCAGTTTGAAAAGGTTAAAAAACAGGTAGACGTGAGCATCTCAGACAATATATGTTTCCACTCTTTTAACTCTGCCACCTCTTTACGTCTACCTTGTGATAATCAAGAGTTTATTCGTCTAGGCATTGGAGCATATGGATACAGTGAGTTGCCAAATATCTATGAGGTATTAAATCTAAAACCCGTACTATCGCTATGGGCAAAAAGAGTCTCAACAAGAGTACTAAAAAAAGGTGAAAGAGTAGGATATGGTGGTACCTATATAGCCCCAAAAGATATGACAATCTCCACTTATGATTTAGGCTATGGTGATGGTTGGATGAGGTCAAGTAGCCTTAATCCATTTATAACAGCCGAAAATCTACCTATCTTGGGTCGTGTCTCGATGGATTATATTATCTTAGAGAGTACCAAAGATGAGGTCTGTATCTTTGATAATGCCTTAGACGCAGGTAGGCAAATGCAGACTATACCTTATGAGATAATGACGCTACTTAATAGAGATATTCCCAGAGTTATATGCTCTTCTTGTACGCCAAAAATAGAGAGATAAAACCAAAAAGTAGCAAAACAAAAGAGTCATAAAGCACAGCCTCTACGCCTAGTTCACGCACAAAGATATCCAACATCCCCTCCAATCCCCAAGACATAGGAGAGAGGATAGTCATATCTTGCATGAGTGAAGGCATGACCATTTTGGGTATCATAATCCCACCAACTGCCCCCATAATTATCCCACTCAACGCCCCTATTATAGAAGCTTGTTCAATACTTTTCATAAGAGTAGCAAGATAAATAGCAAATCCAATCGCTCCAAAACTAATAGAGATAGAGATAACAAAAAGTGCAAGATAGTCTATGTTCATAATAAGTTTATCTCCACCAAGAAGAGGGACGATAAAGACTCCTACGAGTATCATGCTATAGAGTTGTAGTTGATTGATAAGCATATATGGAATTATTTTGGAAATAAAGAGTACTAACTTTGAGCTATTCATCGCTTTTAATCGTGCCAATGTACCATCTTTTCTCTCTGTAATTAGCAGTGTAGCGATAGGGATAATGACAAAAAACATAGAAAAAACAATCCAAGCAGGTACATTTTGTTGTGTGGCTGTAGGGATATCATGTCTATTTTCAGAGCGATACAAATAGTGACTATGGATAATATCATCAACAGTACTCATCTTGATTTCATCGTTAAACATGGTCATTGAGTCTACCATCTTTTTTATCTTTAGAGCCATGATATTTTGAACTATTTTTGATTTAAAATAGAGCGTCTGATGGGGTTTAGTAGTAGATGCTGTATAGACCTCTATTAGATTTTTGGCATCTATCTTATATAAGTTTTTAGAGAAATTATCGTTGATAACCAAAGTAAACTTATGCACCTCATCTAAGGTCAAACGATTTGCCTCCTCTATCGTATCTTTTTCTATAAATACAAGCTGTTTCTCCTCTTTTATTTTCTCAATAAACTTTATAGATTTAGCCTCTTTGTCAAGATTCACAATCACATAGGAGATATCAGCATTGGTATACTCTTTGTAGATATCTTTTTGAGCCAATGACATAATCAAGATAAAAATCATCGGCATAATAAAAAGTGGTAGCAAAGCACTAGGGTTACGAAGCATGGAGATGAACTCTTTTTTTAGAGCGTATTTTAGAGTGTAGTATAGTTTTTTCATTATTTTATAAGACTCCTTTTATTAAAAAAGTATTATAGTTAATTTTTGTTTGAAAACTCTCATAATTTATTTCAATATTTTAATAAAACTACTTTGCTATAATTTCAAAAGTCAAAACAACAAAGAGTGTTATATGAATTATGAATATTTACAAAATATAAAATCCAACCATCTAGCAATACAACTGATTAATGCTGATAACTTTGCCATGATTACAGGATTTTTTCACCACGCATTCAAATCTACAGAGAGTCAAGCACTCAAAGAGTCAGAGATTTTAACCAAACTTGATGACTACCTCTATAGTATAAATGAGGCTTACGATGAACCAAAGTTTCCCAAGACAGCAAAATCATATCTGGACGATTTTACCCACCAAAACAGTAGCTATCTACGCAAATATTACGGTTATGAGAGTGATGAACCCATCTATGAACTCACCCCTGATATAGAAAAACTACTTGCTTGGTTAGAGGGGCTACAGAAACAGGAGTTTGTGGCTACCGAGTCCAAGCTCAAAATTATTATGACACTACTAAAAGAGTTAGAGTTTGAGACTAACTTAAGTGATGAGGAACGAATCAGGTCACTAGAGGCAGAGAAAGAGGCGATTGACAGGCAGATAATAGCGATAGAGAACAGGCAAGATTTACGATTTGATGAGCGAAAAATCAAAGAGCAGTTTATGCAGATTCAAAAGACAAGTGCTGAACTTCTCTCTGATTTTAGAGAGATAGAGCATAATTTTAGAACCCTAAACCAAGAGGCAAAAAGAGCCATCGCCAAAACAGAGGGTGGAAAAGGTAAAGTACTAGAGAGCATATTTGAGATAGAAGAGGGGATAAGAGAGAGCAACCAAGGAGAGAGTTTCTATGCCTTTTGGGATTTTTTGATGGATGTGCGACAGATAGAGCATCTCGATGAACTTTTGCTAAACCTCTATGACCTCCCACAAATAGAGGAGATGGATAGCGATAGAAAACTAGAGAACCTAAAATACAGTCTGCTTAGTGGTGGTGAGAAGTCGCATAAAGTCTTGGCTAAACTAATAGAGCAACTCAGAAGATTTATAGATGATAAACTCTGGGTTGAAAATCGCCGTATCTTGGAGTTGGCACACAGCATCGAGCAAAAAGCGATGAAACTCAAAGATAATCCACCCACCATGCGAGAGTTTTTTAGCATCAATGGGGTCAAAATATCCGTAGAGTCTATCGCCTCCAAACAGCTCTTTGTCCCCTCTGCCAAAGAGGAGTTTTCGCATGAGATAAAAGAGGAGCTTATCGAGATAGATTTAACTAAACTCTACAATCAAGTCTATGTAGATGAGGTGATTTTAAAGCAAAACATCAAAAAGATGTTACAACAAAAAGCACAATTTAGCCTCAAAGAGCTTAACGATTTTTCTCCTATCAAAAAAGGTGTTTCC
>OBIK01000010.1_pt1 | contig 23319 bp, 24 predicted proteins | sample 1496171 | NCBI WGS metagenome assembly OBIK01 (sample SAMEA3367191, study PRJEB22510) | hydrothermal vent metagenome | biome: marine hydrothermal vent; material: sea water | place: Cayman Islands | collected 2012-01-19 | depth 2308 m | reverse complement strand
ACCTAAAAGATGGAAAAGCAGTAAGACTAAGCAAAGGCTTGATGGATTCAGCCAAGATATACTCAGATGAGCCTTGGCAAGTAGCTAAAAAGTTTGAAGAGTTGGGGGCCCAGTGGGTTCACTTGGTTGACCTTAATGGTGCTTTTGCAGGAAAGCCTGAGAATTTGGAGCAGATTAGAAAGATTCGTGAGAACTGTTCTGTGAAGCTTGAACTTGGTGGTGGGATTCGTGATGAAGAGACCATTAAGATGTATTTGGAGCTTGGAATTGATAGGTTGATTTTGGGTTCTATTGCTGTAAAAGATGCACAGTTTGTAAAAGATATGGCTGCTAAGTATCCTATTGTTGTGGGCATTGATGCCATTGATGGCATGGTGGCTGTTGAGGGTTGGGCAGAGACTTCTGATATGAAGGCTACTGATTTGGCTCGTGCATTTGCTGATTGTGGTGTTGAGGCTATTATCTGTACCGATGTTGGTCGTGATGGGATGATGACAGGGGTTAATGTAGAGTTTACTATGGAGATTGCTAAGGCTTGTGGGCTTGAAACGATTGCAAGTGGAGGGCTTAAAGATATGAGTGATATTAATGCTTTGATAGAAGCAGGATGTGATGGAACTATTGTGGGTAAGGCTTTTTATGAGGGTACACTTGATTTGGAAGAGGCATTTAAAGTAGCCAATGGATTAAAGTAATGGTTGATAAATATTATGAATTGACAATGACACTTCAAAATGAAGATGTTGTTGAGTTTATTGCTGACTTTGTAGCCAATATCGCAGGTGATGGTTTAGAGGTTGGGCGAAATAGGATTATTGTACGAAGTGAAAATGACCTCTCTAATGTAGAGGATGCTGTTAGTTCTCTTGTGGGAACACTTGGTGGGACTATAGAGATTGAGTACAAGATGGAGATTAAAGAGAATGAGGATTGGATAGCTACGTATCAAAACTCTATAGAGCCAATAGAAGTTGGAAAATTTTATATTTATCCAAGTTGGTATGAAGCTAAAGAGGATAAAATTAATATCAAAATCGACCCTGCTTTGGCATTTGGCTCTGGTCATCATGCTACTACATTTTCATGTTTGGAAGTGATAGGAAGATATGTTCATGAAGATGATCGTGTTTTAGATGTAGGGTGTGGTTCAGGTATTTTAGGTTTAGCCTCTACCAAGCTTGGGGCAAAGGTTGATTTGTGTGATACAGACCCCATTTCGGTTGACTCCTGTGAGCAGAATTTTGCTCTAAATAGTGCCGAGTATGAAGAGCTTTGGGAGGGATCAGCTAACCAAGCAGAGGGGGAGTATGATGTGGTGATTGCTAACATTATTGCTGATGTATTAAAGTTTATTGTGCATGACCTCAAAAAGGCTACTAAGAGTGATGGTATATTGATACTTTCGGGTATTTTGGATAAAAAAGAGACGCAGGTGACCGAGATGTATGGTGACTTGGAGTTGATAGAACGAACAGAAAAAGAAGAGTGGGTAACACTCGTTTATAGGAATAGATAGAAAAAAATGAACAACAAAAATAATAATAACGACAATAATAATAACGACAATAATAATTTCTTTAATGATAACCCTCTATTGGCATTTGCCATCTTCTCTATTGTGATAATTATGGTTTTTAAGACCATAGTTGGAGACAATGGTGGTGGAATTAATGATTTTATGGGTGGACAAGGAAAAGTTCTTAAAACAGAGAGTGTAAAATACTCAGATATCAAAAGGTTGATACGAGAGGATGATGTCTCTTTAGTTAAGATTACCAAGGGAAGCATTGAAGCTGTAGATAAGAGTGGAAATATCAGATATGTAGCTCAAAATGTACCTGCTTTTGATGACCAGCTTATTCCTCTGATGGAAGAGCGAAATGTGACTTATGAGGGGCGAGTTGGAGATAGTATCATTTCACAACTTATCAGCTCACTTCTGCCTATTTTGGTTATTTTGGGTATTTGGTTGCTTATTGCCAAAAAGATGTCAAAAGGTATGGGTGGAATTTTGGGTGCAGGTAAATCTGACAAGATGATAAACTCTGAAAAACCAAATGTAAAGTTTGAGGATGTACAGGGGGTACAGGAGGCAAAAGATGAGGTGGTCGAGATAGTCGATTTCTTGAAATATCCCGAACGCTATATTGAGCTTGGTGCAAAAATCCCAAAAGGTCTTCTGCTTGTGGGTCCTCCAGGGACAGGTAAAACACTCTTGGCAAAAGCTGTGGCAGGTGAAGCAGATGTACCTTTTTTCTCTGTGAGTGGTTCAAGTTTTATTGAGATGTTTGTCGGTGTTGGGGCGAGTCGTGTGCGTGACCTTTTTGAGATTGCAAAAAGAGAAGCACCTTCTATTGTTTTTATTGATGAGATTGATGCGATTGGTAAATCTCGTGCAAGTGGTGGACAGATGGGTGGAAATGATGAGCGTGAACAGACGCTTAATCAGCTACTAGCAGAGATGGATGGATTTGGAACAGATACACCTATTATTGTTCTAGCAGCTACCAACCGACCTGAAATTTTGGACGCAGCACTTCTTAGAGCAGGGCGTTTTGATAGACAAGTACTTGTAGATAAACCTGATTATGCAGGTCGTTTAGCAATCTTAAAAGTACACTCAAAAGGTGTAAAGATTGATGAGTCTGTTGATATGGAGATAGTAGCTAAACAGACAGCAGGAATGGCAGGGGCTGATTTAGCCAATATTATTAATGAGGCAGCACTTTTGGCAGGTCGTGCTAATAAAAAGACGATTAAACAGGCTGAGATGCTTGAAGCTATTGAGAGAGCTTTTGTTGGATTAGAGAAGAAAAATAGAAAACTCTCCGATTCTGATAAGAAGATAGTTGCTTATCATGAGAGTGGTCATGCATTGATGGCAGAGTTGACCAAGGGTGCAAAGCGTGTAACTAAAGTTTCTATTATCCCTAGAGGAATGGGTGCGTTGGGCTATACCCTACACCTTCCAGAAGAGGAGAATAAGTTTTTACACCAAAAGCATGAGCTTCTAGCAGAGATAAATGTTCTTTTAGGTGGTCGTGCAGCAGAAGAGGTATTCTTAAAAGAGATATCTGTAGGTGCTTCAAATGACCTCGACCGTGCAACCTCTATTTTAAAAGACATGATTACAGTTTATGGTATGACTGATGTGGCAGGACTTATGGTTCTATCTCGTACTCAAAGCTCTTTCCTTGGTGGTGGTATGGTTTCCAATGATTACAGTGAACAGATGGCACAAGATATAGATAATCATATTAAGACCACACTTAATGAGCATTATGAGTATGTCAAAAATACATTAACAGAGTATGCAGGTGCTATGGAAGAGATGACAGCCATTCTTTTAGATGTTGAAGTAATAGAGGGAACTAAGGTTTACTCTATTATTGAGAAGTTTGAAAAGGATAACGAGATGGAGTCTCGTTTGGTTCATGGTAAACGGGAGATAGATAAAACTAATGAAAGCAAAGAAAGCATATCACATTGAGTAGGTTGGGTTAAAATTTAATACCATTTTTAATTCAGAATTGTATAATATTGTTATGAAACAAATTTTACTATTATTAACTTTAAATTTTTTAGCTTTAAACTCTCTTTTTGCTACAGAATACAGTCTGAAACATTTGAGAAAAGGTGGGGCTGTTAACGTGAGAGAAGAGCCTATGATTAACCGACATACTCTTGTGGGAAAGCTCTCTGCTGATGCCATAGGTATCAAGATTAGAGAGTGTAAATATAATGCCAAAGGGCGAGAGTGGTGCTATATCTATCATGGTATTGGCTCACAACATATAGAGGGCTGGATAAGTCGTAAATTTCTTGTGCCTATGGAAGATGATAGAGAGCTAAATCGCTTCTATCTAAAACATTTTTTACGAGATTATTATAAAGCTGATGAGGAGAACTTTTTAGATAAGCTCAGAGTATTTTATACTTTTCCTATGCAACAGTATATGTATCAAAAAAATGTAAGCTTGATGAACCTACGTTCAGCAAAGGTTAATTTTTATAAATATTGGCCAAAACGTCTCTATCGTTTGGGGTATATGGAAATTCTTAGACAGACAGAGGATTATACAGATGTGAAGATTACTGTACATTGGCAGTATGAGAGTCACAATGATTCTCGTTCAGGAAGAGATGTGCATAAAGTTAGGATTGTACAAGAGGATAATCAGTTTAAAGTCTTGGCGATTAAACGACTCAAGCAGGTTATTAATCCTAAAGTTATTGAGGTAGAAGATGTAGTACCTGAATCTGTAGTATTGGTAAAAAAAGAACCAGTTGTAGAAGATAAAAAAGAGCCAAGTACTAGTATAGAAATAGCTAAAGGTACTAAAAAATATTTTATTAAAGTCGGTAGCTTTATTAAAGAGCCAAAAGCCTCTTATCTCAACAAAATTGTATCTTTTGGATTTAAGTATAAGATTGAAAAAATCACACAAGAGAATAGGATTATTAGAAGAGTCTATATTGGACCATTCTCAACTACAGTAGAGACGATGGAGGCATTAGATAGAATTCGTAAAAAAATTAATAAGAATGCTTATATACAGACGAATATTTAGTTGTTTTTATCTAAATAATCTAAATAATCAACATAGCATCACCATAAGAGAAAAAACGATACTCTTTGGTGATAGCCTCTTCATAAAGCTCTAACGTCTTCTCTCTACCTATAAAAGCAGAAACTAGCATAATAAGCGTACTTTTTGGCAGGTGGAAATTAGTTAATAGATGAGTGACCCGTTGGGGCTTATTGTTTGGATTTAAAAAAAGGTCACACTCTCCATCTGTTTTTCCTGTTCTCTGAAAATACTCAACTGTTCGTGTTACGGTTGTTCCAATTGCTAATATAGGAGTTTGGCTCTTTAAAACCTCAGCACTTATTTCTGGAATATTAAAAAATTCAGAGTGCATAGGGTGTTCTAATATATTATCTACCTCAACTGGTTTAAATGTTCCTGCTCCTATATGTAAGGTTATTTTATGCGTTTTGTGCCTAGTAGAGAGTTTTTTAAACAGTTCAGGTGTAAAGTGAAGTGATGCTGTGGGTGCTGCGACTGCTCCTGCATTTTTGGCAAAGAGGGTTTGGTAGTCTTTTTCGTCATCTTGGTTCTCTTCTCTTAACATATAAGGTGGCAGAGGGATATGACCAATTTGCTCTAAGATAATGACTAGCTCTTCAAAACGTATGGTTCTATCTTGATGTTTAAATGTTACAACTCTAGCACCATCTTCTAAAAATCTAACAACTGTAGCAACTAGCTTTTGGTCAAAAAATATCTCTGTGCCTATCTTGACTCTACCTCGTGTCATTACTAAGTATTCGTTGGCATCAAGAGGTTTGTTAAAAAGTAGCTCTATCTTTCCTCCACTCTGCTTTTTGCCAAAGATACGGGCTTTTATCACTTTTGTATCATTTAAAAAAACATCACAGTTTTTTGGTAGATAATCAAGTAGATATTTAAATGTAGTATGAGTAGTTGTATTGGTTTCTCTATCATATACCAAGAGTTTTGCATTGTCTCTTGGTTGTACGGGTGATTGTGCTATGAGATGAGAAGGAAGCTCATAATCATAGCTAGAGGTAAGTAGTTCTATAGGTGCTTCTTTTTGCATTTACTTATTTAAGCTGTTTCTGTTCATTGACAGTTACATTGTCCTCTTTTTTTTCGTCATCATCATCTTCGTCAGGTATATGAGGGTTGACCATTCGTACAATTAAAATAGATAGACTATAGAGTAAAATCAGTGGACCCGCCATAAGAAGTTGTGTAATAACATCAGGAGGGGTCAAGAGAGCTGCAAATACAAAGATAATAAGCACAGCATGACCAAAGAAATCTTTTAGTCCTTTGTCATCTACTAGATCTAAAATTGCTAGGAAAAAGAGTATAACAGGAAGCTCAAATGCTACACCAAAACCAAATAGGATTTTGGTGAAGATACCTATATACTCATCAAGAGTCTGTAAGAAGTTCACTAAATTACCTGCAAATATCCATAGAAACTCAAATCCCAAAGGTATAACAATATAGTAGGCAAATGATACACCGATAAGGAACATAAATGTGGAGATTGTGACAAAAGGGAGAACATACTTTTTCTCATTGTCATAAAGTCCAGGAGCTATAAATGCCCATAGTTGAGAAAAAACTACAGGAAGGGCTAGTAAAAACCCTGTAAAGATAGAGATTTTAAGAGCAGTAAAGAAGATACCAATTCCACCAATAAATGGGTCTGCCCCGTTCATTATTCCCATAAGAGGAGCTTTTGCAAATGCTATAATCTGTTGGTTAAATCCAAAAGCGATAAAAGCAAAAAGAATAACAACTACAACAGAGATACCCAGTCTTTTTCTAAGCTCAATAAGATGAGGTTTTAAGTTATCAAACATTAGTTTTCTCCCTTGTCATTTTTCTTAATAGGTGTGGCTTCATCTTGCTTTGGCTCAACAGGTGTGGTTGTTGGCGTTGTGTTGGTGAGTGTGCCTTTAATAGACTCTAAATCATCGTTTAGACTCTGCATAGGATTGATATTTTTAAACCCTTTTAGCTCATCAGTTGCTGCGTCAAGCTTTGCTTTGTACCCAAGTGCTTCCTCTTTTAAATCAGAAATTTTAATCTCATTATCAATAGCACTTTTGGCTTCATTAATTGTTCTTTTTGCACCTTTGATAAACTTTGCAATAGATACCATCGCATCAGGCAGTTTATCTGGTCCTAAAAAGAGTATACCTGCTATAGCTATGAGGAGTATTTCTGTAAAACCCATTCCAAACATGATTTTCCCTTGATTTTCAATTATTGTAATTTTATCCAAAAAGGTTAAGAGTTTGGCTTTTTTAAATCTTAATTTAAAATTATGTTTTTATTATAATTTTTAGATATAATGTTAACTTAATAATATATTTTAGGAGTAAATCATGGACAAAGGTCTACTTACGTTTTTAGCGATAGGTTTAGTTGCCATATATATGGTTACCAATTTAATTGGTGATATTCAAGATGATGGTGAAAAAGAGCTGGGAAGTTACAAAAAAGAGAATCAGTATGAGCAGTATAATGGTGTTAATATTGTTGGAGATGCTATTTTAGATGTTCAACATATTGATGAAAAGAAGCAGTTAGAAGTGTGGCACAGTAGTGAATTTAAAAATGAATTTATGGAACTATTTCCAAATTTTGATGGAATGAAGAGATATGTAGATAGTAAAATCAAAGGAGATGCTTTGAAAAAAAAGCTTATCTCAACAATAGATAGTATTGAGATTAAATTTATCTCAGGAACACTAAACGGTGAGAGGTCAAAAGCAAAGCTAGAATCACTTGAATAGTAGATAAGAGAAAATTTCTTTACAAAAAATAGACCAATATATCAAAATTTATTAGCTCTATAATCCTTGAATTCTATCTCTATTTTAGCAGATATAAAGCAATCTCATCGCTTAAAAAAAAGTTTGGATTATAGTAGGTAGTTGAGACTTTTTTTAGTTTTTGATGCTCTACTAAAAAATCAGCATTTTTTCTGATTTTCTCATCTAATAAAGACTCTTTTATGCCAATATTTGAGCGAAGACCCAAGAGAATTTTTTCTGTTAATAAATCCTCTTGGCTTAGTCTTTCTTCTTTGCTCTCACAAGGGTTTTTTATATAAAAATCAATATTTGTATAAGGGTAGTATCGTCTATCCTCTTTGAAGCCTACAGCACCTGCACCAACTCCCATGTAATCTTTTAGTTTCCAATATCCTCTGTTATGATAGCTTTGGTATGTTCCATAGTTAGATATCTCATATTGAGGAAAACCTTTGGACTCTATTAGTTCATTTACAAAAAATGCTAAATTATCATTCTCTTGTTTGACCTCTGGTGTCTCATAAAATTTTGTTTGAGCTTCGATGGTAAGCTCATAGGCAGAGATATGATTGATAGGCAATTCAAAAGCTTGATTTATATCTTTTTTTAACAACTCTTTTGTATCACCTTTGTAGTTATAGATAATGTCTAATGATATATTTTTAAAACCTATCTCTTTGGCATCATGAATAGCAGTTATAGCATCTTTTGGTGAGTGGTTACGGTTTAATCCCTTGAGTTTATCTTTATTAAAACTCTGTACCCCAAATGAGACACGATTGACTCCTAAATCATACATTCCTTTTAGCCATGAAGAAGTTGCCGAATTTGGATTGGCCTCGGTTGTTATCTCGGCATTCTCTTTTATAAGAGGAGAGATAAGTTCAAAAATAGGTTTAAAAAGTTCGGGTTGAATAGTGGAGGGTGTTCCCCCACCTATAAACAGAGACTCTATCTCTTGGGCTTTTACTTGAAATCTTTTTAGTTCAAATTTAAGTTGTTCAAGTAAGGCAAACATATATTTTTCTCTAGTATCAAATTTATCAACATAACTGTTAAAAGAGCAGTAGTGGCACTTTGAATCACAGTATGGAATATGTATATATAGTAGCATCTATTCACCAATTTTTAATGACATTTTAGCTAAAATATTTCGAAAGTGAATGGAGATTTGTTATTTAAATAGGTCTTATAATAAACTTATAAATCAAAAAAGAAAGATGAGTAATAAAAATGCAGACAAAGAAGCGATATCGCCCAAATGTCGCAGCTGTAATACTCTCTTCAAACTATCCACATAAGTGTGAGTTTTTTTTAGGAAAAAGGTCTGATGTTAAAAATACATGGCAGTTTCCACAAGGTGGTATTGATAATGATGAGACACCACAGGAGGCGTTATTACGTGAGTTAAAAGAGGAGATAGGGTGTAGTCGTGTTGATGTTATTGCAGAGTATCCCTATTGGATAAAGTATGATTTTCCAAATGGTGTTACTGCTCGTAAAATGTACCCATTTGATGGTCAAACCCAAAAATATTTTTTAGTTAAACTCAAAACTAATGCCCAGATTAAGCTTGATAGCTTTCATGAACCAGAGTTTGAAGATTACAGGTATGTAGAGTATGAGCAGTTGTTAAAAAAGGCAACATATTTTAAGCGTAGAGTATATAGAAGAGTGATAGAACATTTTGTGAGAGAGGGATATATAGTAGATGTTAATAGTACATAAGTATGGTGGCACAAGTGTCGGAAGTTTGGAGCGTATAGATAGTGTAGCTTCAAGAGTAGCAAAAGCAAGAAAAGAGGGTAATGATATTGTTGTTGTTGTCTCTGCCATGAGTGGTGAGACCAATAAACTAATAGAGTTTGCCAAACATTTTTCAGCCAACCCATCTAAAAGAGAGATGGATATGCTGTTAAGTTCAGGAGAGAGGGTAACGGCTTCTCTATTGGCGATTGCTCTTAATGAGCAGGGCGTTGATGCTATTGCGATGACAGGTAGGCAAGTTGGTATCAAGACTGATAGTATGCATACCTATGCTCGTATTGAGTCCATTGACCCTAGTGTTATGCTCTTAGAACTTGAAAAGGGTCGTGTAATAGTTGTAGCAGGGTTTCAAGGTGTTAATGAAGATGGTGCAGTGACTACACTTGGTCGAGGTGGTTCAGACCTCTCGGCCGTAGCAATTGCAGGGGCATTAAAAGCAGATGCTTGTGAGATATATTCTGATGTAGATGGTATCTATACGACAGACCCACGAATCGAGCCAAAAGCTAAAAAGATGGATTTTATCTCTTATGATGAGATGTTAGAACTCGCTTCATTAGGAGCAAAAGTTCTTCAAAATCGTTCAGTAGAGTTAGCAAAAAAATTAAATGTAAAAATGATAGCAAAAAGTTCTTTCTCAGATGCAGAGGGAACAGTTATAGGTGAGGAGATTGAAGATATGGAAAAGGTATTGGTAAGTGGTATAGCGTTGGATAGAAACCAAGCAAGAGTGACCATTAGAGAGGTGGCAGATAGACCTGGCATTGCAGCTGAGATTTTTACTAAACTAGCAGAAGAGCAGATAAACATTGATGTTATCATCCAAAATGCAAGTGCTGATGGTAGAACCAATTTAGGATTTACTGTATCGGGTTGTCAAATAGACCAAGCAAAAGCAGTAATAGAATCATTTGAGCATAATATAGGTTCAATGGATTTTGATAACTCTGTTTGTAAAGTCTCCGTTGTAGGTGTCGGTATGAAGTCTCATGCAGGTGTGGCTGCTACGGCATTTTCGGCATTGGCAAAAGAGAGTATAAATATTGAGATGATTTCAACATCTGAGATAAAAGTATCTATGGTTATTGCTGAAAAATATGCAGAACTAGCAGTAAGAACACTTCATCAGACATATAACTTGGACGTATAAAAGGCTCTATAATGCAATCAATACTAGATTGGACACTTGATAATATTCGTGAAGAGGACTCTAGTTTCTCATGGATGGAGGAGTGTCGTTATGATTGGATACCTGTTATTCAATCAGCCGTCAAGAAAATCTTGGAGGGTCAGAGTATTCTTATCTTAACAGATAAGTCACGAGGGTGGTATGCTAGATATATTGCAAATAAAATCAATAATTTAGAAAATGAGAGACCTTTTCTTCCAGTTTATACACTAAAATCTATGTTTCCAAATCTTGACAAGATGCAGAATACTGAAGAGTTAGATTTGCTAGAGGATATGCTAGATATCTCCTACCCAAATGGTTACTTTATTTGGTATATCGGTTCGGCTGATTCTGTCTATACTAAGTTTGTATTTCGTAATGATGAGAACCTATTTTGGATTATTGATGGTGATGTTCCCAACAGTTTTTATCTTAAAAAAGGTGGTATATCATTGGATATCAAGCTTATTCAACTCTTTAAACTTTTTAATAAAACCATTGATGCTTCACTCTTTAATGAGATAAGTATAGAGTAATGAGGCTTACTAGCATAAATCTTTCTAGTGGGGTCATCATCACCAAAAAACCCAAAGAGGTTTTAATCTCATTAGAAGAGCTACGAACCAATGAACTTTTTACTATTGTCAAAAATGAAGATGAGAAAGGTGTAACTAAAGAGTTTCTAGTAGAACAAGTAAAAGAGACAATTGCCAAAGCTTACATCGCAAGTGATGAGCTAAACTATATTATTCTTATCTCTCCAAGCTTCTCTGATGTGGTACAAAATAGATTACTTAAAATCTTAGAAGAACCCCCTAAAAATAAAGCATTTATAATTATTACAGAGTCAAAATCAGCCATTTTAGATACCATCAAATCAAGAATGCCCATAACCGTGCTTCATGACGCTCCATCAGATGAGGTCTTTAGCTTAGATATAGAGAATTTAAATCTTGCAAAAGTTTATGAGTTTGTACAAAAAAACAAAAGGATATCCTCTGTAGCGTGTCAAAAGATGGTCGAAACTATCTCTACTCTTGCTATGAAATCAGGCAGATACAATTTAGATGAAGCGACTCTAAAAGTTTTTTCTAATAGTGTAAAAGCTCTTGATATGGGGTCACCTACTTCGTTTATTTTGAATACGGTGCTTTTGAAGTTGTTGGCTCGGAAGAGAAGATAAGAAGTTATGAAAATCTACCAACTAACCAACATAAAAAACAAAAAAGAGTTCTTAAAAAACCTAAATGTACAAGGTGGAGGAGTCTCTATCATGGCAAAAAAAATGGAGTTATTCTACTTTTTTATAAAAGATTTAAAAACTCCTGCTGTTAATATTTTGAAACAAGATGCTTTGAGTATAGGGGCAGAGTTAGCTGTGCCTTCGGGGGTGATAATTTGTGAAAAAGAGAAGTATGATTGTCTCTTGATAGGAACTCGAAAACATATGGAGATACTCTGCAAAAAAGAGTTAGCTCAACCTTTTGGGCTTAAGAGTTTGGCTAAAGAGTTGAGTCTGTTTTTGAAGAGCAAAGAGTATCCTGTTCAGATAATGGGGGTGATTAATGCCAATAATGATAGCTTTTTTAGTGGAAGTAGATTTTTAGAAGAGGATGCAATAACAGAGATAAAATTGATGATAGAGCAGGGTGCTACGATTATTGACATTGGAGCAGTTTCTAGTAGACCAAATGCAGATATGGTGAGTGAAAATGAGGAGTTAGAGCGAATACAAGCTATTTGTGATGTAATAAAAAATAAAAAACTTTATGATGGTGTTACTTTTAGTATCGACTCATATACACCTAAAGTTGTGGAGTATGCACTTAAAAGTGGGTTTACTATTATTAACGATATTACAGGGGCTTTGGATGATGAAATTATTCTGTTGGCTGTAAAATATAATAGTAGATTATGCATTATGCATATGCAGGGAACGCCACAGATTATGCAGGTTAATCCATATTATGATGATGTTATGTTGGAAGTTAGTGAATTTTTTGAGGAGAGAATAGCCAAATGTGAAGCTCTTGGTTTAAGTCGTGAAGATATTATTTTAGATGTTGGGATAGGGTTTGGAAAAACACTGGAGCATAATCTTACACTTATTAAAAATATGACCCATTTTAAAAAGTTTGGTTGTGAAGTTTTGATTGGAGCTAGTCGTAAATCTATGATAGATAAGATAGTCCCCACCCCTGTAGAGGAGAGATTAGCAGGGACTTTGGCTATTCATCTACGAGCTGTGGAGAATGGGGCTTCTATTGTGAGGTGTCATGATGTTAAAGAGCATTTTCAGGCATTTATGGTTTGGGATAAACTTTAGCTTTCTTATTTACAATATTCCCTATCTCTTCTCTCTCTTCTTGTGTTAATTGACTCTCTCCGAACTTATTTAACATAGATTTTTATATTTTAAAATAGTTTTATTAGTTATTTAAGAATTTATTTATGTTGCATTTTAATTTTTAATTAAATTTATTTTGTAACCACTCACCTACCTAAAGCCCCAATTTATGGGCTTTAAAAAAATGAAAATTACCACTTTTGGCTAAAAAGTAGCTATTTTACTCAAAAATAGCATTTTTACAACTTTTAGAACCCTAAGTATAGGGATTCTAGGTAGGTGAGTGGTTACGTTTTCAGTTAATTAACCATTCATTAATCAAAGAACTTTATAATAACAACATGAATAAAATAAACGATATAAAACAAGAGATAAAAAAAAATATAGTAGGTCAAGAGGAACTCATTGATTCGTTGCTGGTTGGACTGATTGCCAATGGGCATATTCTGGTCGAAGGTGTTCCAGGATTGGCAAAAACAACTGCCATTAATGCCATTGCGAAATCATTAGGGGTTGACTTTAAACGAATTCAATTTACACCTGATTTACTGCCTAGTGATGTAACAGGTACCGAAATTTACAACCCTAAAAATGGTGAATTTTCTATTAAACGAGGTCCCATTTTTACCAATTTACTCTTAGCCGATGAGATTAACAGAGCCCCTGCTAAAGTACAATCATCACTCTTAGAGGTGATGCAAGAGCGACAGGTAACCATTGGTGAGAGTACCTTTAAAATTGATGAACCATTTTTGGTTATGGCAACCGAAAACCCCGTTGAACAAGAGGGAACCTATCGTCTACCCGAAGCCCAACTTGATAGATTTATGCTTAAAGTATTGGTAGGCTACAATACCATCGAAGAGGAGATAGAGATTGTCAACCGTGTTGCCATTCATGGTTTTGAAACCATCAATCAAGTCGCTTCCTTTGAAGATTTAGCCCAAATTAAAGAGGCATTTAAAAAAGTTCATGTCGATGAAGCGATTAAAAAGTATATGAGCAAAATTGTTTTTGCCACCCGATTTCCAAAAGAGTACGGAGTTGATGAGATAGCCGACTACATTAGTTTTGGAGCCAGTCCAAGAGCCTCTATTGACCTCTATAAAGCCAGTTGTGCCATTGCCTTAATTCGTGGTAATGATTTTGTCACTCCACTTGATATTGGGTACATTGCCAACAGTGTTTTGCGACATCGAATACTCTTAAACTACAAAGCACAAGCCAACAATATTACCACCGATAGTGTGATTCAAAAAATTCTTGAAAACATCAAAGCACCCTAAGGAAGCTACATGCAACAGGTAGCAAAAGAGATACTTCTTCGTGCTAGGAAAGATGTCTTTAGTGGAAACTTGGGCAATCACATGACCACATTTAAAGGTGATGGGCTTGACTTTAGAGAGATTAGAGACTATGACCACGGCGATGATATTCGTAAAATCAACTGGAAAGCCACTGCTAAAGGTAACGGACTAAAGACCAATATTTTTAACGAAGAGCGAGAGCTTAACATTGTAATAGCATTTATGCTTAGTGGAAGTTTGCATTTTGGTTCAGTAAAACTGAAACAAGAGGTGGTGGCAGAAATCTTAGCACTGCTCTCTTTTTCGACACTTAAAAACAGCAATCGACTTCAAAGCCTGTTTTTTGACCATAAAATAGTAAAGTTTTTTGAACCCACCAAAAGTGAATCAATAGTTTATGATATTTTAGACCACGCTACCACCATAGAGTGTATAGGTAGAGAGGTCAACTACCAAGCCTTTTGCGATTTTGTTAACAGTGTGGTCAAACAGAAATCGCTTATATTTATGATTGGTGATTTTTATGGTGATATTGATTTAAGTGAAATTGCCCATAAGAATGAGCTTTATGCCATTATCGTACGTGACCGACTAGAAGAGTATCCTTTAATTAATGGTGAATTTGAACTTTTTGACCCCAACACCCTAAATTCTGGAGAGATTAGCATAAATAAAAAAGTAGCCAAAGCGTATCAAAAACTAATTATTGAACATGACCAACAGCTAAAAGCACACTTTTTACAGCATCAAATTACCTTTGGAAAAATTTACACCGATGAAGATATTTATATTCGGTTATCTGAGATTGTAAAAGGATAAACAATACAATGGAAGAACTAAGAGATATAAAAGATATTGTAGAGGTACATGAATATAGTTTTGAGATGCTAATGGTGCTTATTTTTTTAACTGTAATCTTGCTACTTTTACTTCTCTATTTTATAAAAAATAGAAGACGTAGACGAAAACGATTAAGCCCTAAAGAAGTGGCGTTACAGAAACTAAAAGCCATAAATTACAGTGAAGCTAAAGAGGTGGTGTACTGTTTTTGTGAAGATGGCTTTTTGTGGAGAGATGAAAAAAATAGTGAGGAGTTTAATGCAATAGAAAAAGCATTACTACCATATAAATATAAAAAAGAGATACCCCCACTTGATGAGACATTAATTAAAAGAGTTAAAACCTTTATTGAGGGGTTAAAATGAGTAGTTTTACCTTTGAATACCCGTTGGTATTTCTACTGTTTATCCTCTTTTTTATCTGTAGTAAATGGTGTAAGCCTAAAGGGATGTCAATCTATTTTCCCAATATGGCAATGCTTCAAAAGGCATCTAAAAAGAGTCGATGGTTTCTGAACACACTTAAAGTTTTGATTGTTATTTTATTGGTCACTGCCATGGCAAGTCCTGTTAAAGAGGATGATATTGTGGTAAAAAACGATAAAGGATATGAAATATCTCTGATTTTAGATGCCAGTGGTTCAATGCAAGAGTATAATAAGTTTGAAATTGTTAAAGAGATAGTTGCTGATTTTATTGACCAACGAAAATATGACAAGTTGGCATTGAGTATTTTTGCTGATTTTGCCTATGTGGCAGTCCCTTTAACTTATGATAAAAAGAGTATTAAACGGCTCTTAAGTAGGCTAGAGGTGGGAATTGCAGGAAAACAGAGAACAGCTCTTTATGAAGCACTCTTCTTAAGTTCTAACCTGTTTAAAACGAGTAAATCTAAAGAGAAAATAGCAATTTTACTCACCGATGGTATGGACAACACCAATACCATTCCCTTAGCCGTGGCAATAAAAACAGCTAAAAAATATGATATTAAAGTCTATACCATAGGCGTGGGACGAAGCAGTAGTTTTAACCCTGCTGTACTTCAACAGATTGCCAAAGAGACAGGGGGTCAATATTTTATGGCTAACAGTATTGAAAAACTGCAAGAGATTTATGCCACCATCAACCAACTAGAAAAGAGTGAAATTAAAGCAGATAAATATGTAAAAAAAACCTATTATTTTCAATATCTATTAATATTTGCATGGCTCTTTTTAATGGTCTATTTTTATGTGGCAAACAAGGAATAAAAGATGATAATTTTTAAAACTATAGAGTTTTTATGGCTTCTTATTTTACTTTTACCACTTATCTATCTACTCAAGAGTAAAAGTTCCGAACTGAGTACGGTTTTTTCTAAAAAGGTACTCAAAAAAATAGAGTTACCCAATAGAGTGTTGCCTAAAAAAATACGTAATATTTTTCTGCTTGTTTCACTAGCACTCATTGTTGTAGCACTGGCTCGACCACAAATAAGCAGTGGTGAAATCAAGGTGAAATCAAGTTTTATTAATGTGGTTACTGCCATTGATATGTCAAAATCTATGTTTGCAAATGATGTCTACCCCAGCCGATTTGAGTTTGCTAAAAAGAAATTTTTTGATTCATTAGATTTTTTTAAAAATACAAAAATAGCACTAATTGGTTTTAGTTCACAAACATTTTTAATCTCACCGTTAACACAAGATTTTCACTCATTAAAGTTTTTAGGTAAAAATTTAAACCTTGACCATTTGAGCCTAAAGGGAACAGATCTGTTTGCCACATTAGAGTCAGCAAATGCTCTTTTTGGAGAAGAGAAAAAGAAAATTCTACTCCTTTTTACCGATGGTGGTGACCAAGATGATTTTAACAAAGAGATAGCTTATGCCAAAAAATATAATATTGCTGTTTATATCTATAATATAGGAACCGAAAAAGGTGGTGTCATTAAAGATGAGCAGGGTGTACTCAAAGATAAAAAAGGGAATATTGTGGTGGTCAAAAGAACCGACTATATTAAAGAGTTGGCACTACAGAGTGGTGGAGCCTATATGAAATATTCACTGGAAAAAGAGGACATCAAACTGCTTACCGATACCATTAGAAGTCGATATAAAGCAGATAATGAAGAGATTTCGACCATTAAAGATAGAAAAGAGCTATTTTATTACCCCTTAGCATTGGCAATTCTGCTCTTTTTTATATCACTATTTTCATTACCAAGGAGAAAACAGCAATGAGAATATTGTTAATAAGCACTCTTTTAACCCTATTTGCAGATGCTTCACTCTTGGACTTTTCTTATTTAAAGAGTGCCAAAGAGGCGTACAAAAACGAAAAGTATGAAGAGGCAGAGAAGCTTTATCAAAAAGTAGAGGGTGATGAGGCTACCTTTAACCAAGCAGACAGCCTCTATCGCCAAAAAAAATATCAAGAAGCGTTAGAGAAGTATCAAGAGATTACAGAAGAGAAGTTGTCTTTTAAAAAGTTACATAATATAGGAAACAGCTATGCCCAATTGAAAAAAGTAGATGAGGCAATAAAATCCTATGAAGAGGCTTTAAAAATAGAAGATGATGAAGAGACTAAATTTAATCTTGAACTTCTAAAAAAGAAAAAAGAGCAAGAGGATAAAAAGAAACAAGAAAAAGATAAAAAAGATAAACAGAAAGAGGATAAAAAATCAGAAGAAGAGAATAAAAGTAAAGAGGAACAGAAAAAACAATCGGAAGATAAACAGAAAGAGGATAAAAAATCAGAAGAAGATAATAAAAGTAAAGAGGAAGAGAAAAAACAATCGGAAGAGAAACAGAAAGAGGAAGAGGCTAAAAAAGAAGATGCCAAGATGGATGAACAGAATCAAACTCAACCCCCAATAAGCAATATGGAAGAGCGAAAATGGCAAAAAATGCTTAACCAACGAGGGGTTAATACCTTGATGATACCACTAAATAAAGGAGTCAAACAGAATGAAACAAACCCTTGGTAAAATATTTTTAATACTTTTTTTAACCGTAAACAGTGTTGCAGATGTCAAAGTATCGGTCAGTTCACCCACTATTTATAAAGGGGATACTGTTAATTTTATTATTACTGCCGATGGAGAAGATATAACCTTTCCCCAAATAGACGAAATAGAGAAGAATCATATTATGGGAACATCCTCTTCTCAATCTATTAATATGATTAATGGTGATATAACGCGAACCACCTCAAAAACCTACAGTTTTAGAGCTGAAGCCTCATTAACCATCCCCTCTTTTACTGTAATAGCTGATGGAAAATCCTATCAGACTAAAACCATAGAGGTCTCTGTATTAAAACCAAAAGCCAGTCAAGATGGTGCTGATTTTGTATTAGAGATGAGTCTGGATAAACAAAAAGCCTATGTAGGAGAAGGGGTTGATTTATCCATCACCTTTAAACGAAAAATTAATGCCCGTGCCGAAAAACTCCAATTAGGAGAGCCAGAACTTGAAAACTTTTGGGTAAAAAAAATAGAAAAAGTCGAAGAGGGTCGAGAGGGGGATTATATTTTTCAGAAGATTCACTATCTGATTTTTCCTCAAAAGTCAGGAGCGTTTACCATTCCTACTATCGAAGCATTGGTGGGTAAAAGAGTTAACAGAAGAGGCAATGGCTCCTTCTTTAATGACCCATTTTTTGGTTCATTAACCCAACAACTTAGTTGGCAAAAGGTCTTTTCAAATGAGCCAAGCCTAGAGGTTACCCCTCTGCCTAATGGCTTAGAGCTTTATGGAAATTATCAAATAGAAGCCCATGTAGACAAACAAGAAGTCCAAGCCAATAGACCCGTAAATTTAACCATAAGCGTTAAGGGTGAAGGCAACATTGATGATATAAAAAAGTTTGATATAAGCATTAACAATACCATTATCTATGCTGACGAACCCCAAATATCATCAAAATTGGTAGACAATATTTATCAAGGGGAATTCACCCAAAAAATAGCCATTATAGGTGACCAAAACTTTACCATTCCCTCTTTAACACTAGAGTATTTTGACAAAGCAACCAAGCAGGTTAAAACCATACAAACCAAGGCTATAGATATTAATGTTATGGGTGGTCTACAAGGAGTGGCTAAAGCTTCATCTATCGAGGTTAGCCCCACCACCATTATTCAAGCCCAAGAACCACAAGAAAAAGGCAAAGTTAAAATAGTTATTGAAAAAGAGGATGCCTACATAAAGTATCTATTTTTACTTATGGGGTTACTCTTAGGGGTAGGAGTCACTTATGCATTCTATCGCTTAAAAAATCGACGAAACAAACAAGAACACGACAAAGTCAAGGCGATTAAAAAAGCAAAAAGTGACCGAGATTTATTTGACACTCTACTCCCTTATGCCAAAAAGAACCCAATTATCGCCCATGCCCTTAATCGACTAGAAGAGAATCTATATCGAGGGGGGAAACATAAGATTGATAAAGAGGAGTTGATGGAAATTTTTGAGTAGAGAGAGATTTTTCTCTCTCTACTTTCTTATAACTAAAATTTATTTTAAATATATAATAATATTACACAAGGTGATGACTTTGAGTATAAATTACCCCATGGGAAAAAATATTCGGCTACTATCTATTCTTGAACGCTTATCTAAGGGTGCTAAACTATCGGTAAAAGAACAGGCTCTCTATTTTGATGTTTCAGCAAAAAGTATTCAAAATGACTTTCAGATTTTAAATGAATATTTTGGAGAAAAGCTTGTCAAGAAAGGTGATAGCTACACCCTTTTAAATGTAGATAGTTTTTCTAAAATATTTAACTCTAATCCTCAAAGCATTAAACGATTTTTACATTTGGTTTCGATGGTTGATGCAACTTTTTATGAAACTTTCATGGAGGAACATAAAGAGTTATTTGAAGCGTTAAACTTTAGTAATACTACTGTTTATCAAATTGAGAATAGTCCTTATGAGAAGTTAAAAGCTGAAAATAAAAAGATATTAGGAGAGCTTGAAGAAGCAATTTCCTCTCACCATTATATCAATCTTACATATACACATTTAGCGATTGAGTCTATAAGTTATGCTCATGTTATTCCTCTTAAAATTTTATATCTCAAAGAAAATTGGTACCTTGCTGTACTTACAACCAACAATGAAGACCATACCAGTATATTTAAAAAACTTCGTATAAATTTTATTACTAAAGTTCAAAAAACAAAATTAGAACCACGAAATTTTCATAAAGACAATAGTGATAAAATAGAAGCTCAAAGATTTTTAAAAAACATTCAATCACCATACAGTTCTATGGAAAGTGCTACTTACGAAGTAAAACTTAGGGTTTCTGTAGAAGTGGCTCGTTTTTTCAAAAGTAAGCATTACTTGAAGTCTCAAAGAATCTTAAAAGAGTTTGATGATGGTGATATTTTAGTCTCCTATCAAATTACACATGAGATGGAAGTCATTCCTCTAGTCCAACAATGGATTCCACACCTAGAAGTACTTGAACCTATGCATATCAGAGAAAAAATTTTTAAAAATATGAAAACTTTTATGAAAGGGGTTTAAAAACGAAAGGTTTTGTTGTTTTTCTTTGCTATGATTAAAGTAAATTAATTAAAAAGGGAAATTATGGGAATTAAGTTTGAGTTTTTTGAGGCTGGGTGTGGAGATAGTATATTGGTGTCTACGGATGATGGTACGCATATTTTGATTGATGGTGGGGAAGAGGGAACATATAGTGAGTCTATTGAGTCTTATCTTTATGACAATGATATTGATAAATTGGATTTAGTCGTTTTAACTCATATTGACAATGACCATATATGTGGGTTAATTGAGATGATAGAAAATAAAGATGCTAGGGATTTAATTCAAGAGATTTGGTTTAATTCTTATAAAGAGATGAGAATATCAAATAACTTAACAGGAGATATTGCTTTTACAGAGGGCAAATTATTTGAAGATTTAATTAAAGAACATACTATTATTCATCGTAAAGATATTTTTTTGAGAGAAGAAAGTACTCTAAAAGATAGAGAATTTCATATTGGTTCAGATATCAAATTAACGCTTCTCTCTCCTCTTAAAAGTGATTTGGATAAATTACAAGTAGATTGGACAAAGTTTCAATATAATATATCAGAAGATATTGCAGGAGAAAGCCCTTTTGATACTCGAAATATTGATAAGGTTTATGATGATTTTCAAGATAAAGTTTTAAAGAAAAAAGATAAAGCTAAAACTTTATCAAGTGCAACCAATACAAGTAAGGCTAATAGATCGAGTATTGCTTTTATACTAGAATATAACAAAGATAAAAAATTTCTTTTTTTAGGAGACTCAGATATTAAAGTGATTAATAAATCTCTTCTTAGTTTAGGATTTGATGAATTAGAAGTAGAGTTTGTAAAGCTTTCTCATCATGGAAGTAAAAGTAATATTAACAAAGAGTTTTTAGATATTGTAAAAACAGATACTTTTGTAATTCTAACAGATGGAACACGACATAATCATCCACATAAAGAAACTCTTAGTCTTATTTTAAAGCATGAGGAACGAGCAGAAAATATTAAACTTATTTTTAACTATGCTCAACCTATTGAGTATAAGTTTCCTTTTGAAAATAATGAGGAATCTATTTATCATTTTGAAGCTTTACATGAGTCAAGATTGGAGTTTTAAATATGATACGAAGTGATTTTTTAAAAAGATATTCGGTAAGTGTTAAATATCACTATGAAGGTAGTGGAGTTCTTGTAAAAGCAGATGAAAAAAACTGTTATTTATTAACAGCAAAACATAATTTTAAAAAGAATAAAAATGAGACTCATGATAAAGTCCTTATTGATGATATCGAGCTTGAAAATATAGAAGTTAAAACAGATAATAAAGAAAAAATCATTATAGAAAAAATACTTTATGACTATAATGATTTAATCATATTTTTAGTTGATGGAGATATTAAAGACTTGGATGTTATTCAAGTATTAAAAGGTAAGCCAACTAATAATATGGATTATTTTTTTTATGGTTATCCCGTTCATAATCATAGTGGACAGTTTATGGATAAGCTTCGTTCACGAACAGATTTAAATGAGTTACTATTTAAGTTGCGAAATATAGATAATAATAAGACACAATATTTGGAAGGTTTTTCAGGTAGTGGACTTTTTACGGAAGATGAAAATGGTGCTAATTATTTATGTGGTCTTGTTTTAAAATCAGAAAGTTCATACTTCACAATAAGTAGTTTCAACCTATCGAAAGTTATAGACAAGATTAATGAAAAGTTAGTTAATCAAAAACTTCCTCCTATTGTGATAAAGCAGAATGATTTTTATTTAGAACATATAGATGAGATGTATAGTTGGATTAAAACTCTTCATAGAGATAACTTTTTGGTTTTAAAACTTGAAGAAATATTTGGAAAAGAACATGATTATGAACAGTTAATAAAACCATCTAATGAATTATCACGTTTAAATAATTATATGGAAACGACAAATCAATTTGAATTATTTGAAGATATTTATACTCAAAAGTTAGCAGATATGTATTTATTGGGAGCTTTTGTTGCAAATAAGTATCAAGACAAGGATAAAGCTTTGAGATACTTTGAAAAAGCAAGATATTTTAGACCCAAATATATTTTATTTTTAGCAGAACTTGATAAAGAAAATTCAAAAAATGAATTGTTTAAAATTGGAAAAATTGCTTATGTTGATAAAGATTATAGCTATGCTTATGATTGTTTTCAAAAAATATTATCATTAAAACTTGAAGAGTTTGAAAAAATTATTGTTTATGAGTATCTTGTGAAAATAGTAAAACATATAGATAAAGAGCATGAATTAATAGAGTATTACTTGGAACTTTCTGAACTTTATGATAGAGATATTGAAAAAGCTACAGTTTATTATGAATTATCTTTGATTGAGACTAAAGAAAAAAGTCAATATTATGTAAATAAAGGGTTACAGTTAGTGAGATTCTCTAATTTTTTAGAAATTAAATATCTTTTATACAAAAGGTTATATGAATTAACCGAAAGTCAAGATGTTTATTTAGTATTAAAATCAACATTAGAGTACTTAGTTAAATTTAAAAGAGAGTATAAGTATGAATTATCAACGTTAAAATATAGTGAGGTATTAAGTACAATAGGTTGGTTGTCTTATATTTCTATGTTTACTGTTATATTGTTGTTGGTTGATTTAGGTAGTTTATATCATGTATGGTCTTTAAGTGATTTATTAATCCCTATTTCTATTTTAGTTACAGCAGTTGTTATATTATTCAAATTTAAGATAGCAAGAAATATTTATATATTGAATATTATAATTATCTTTCTATCCTTAATATATAGCTTGATTGAAATATTTTTTTAAAATAAAAGATGATTTACTACTAAAAATAACTACTTTAAAGGAAACATCATACAAGCCATAGAAATAAAAGATTTACAAACAAATCCAGCTATTTGGATAGGTTTGTTAGAAGCAGATGAATATAGTATGATAATCAAACGTAGGAATTAACTAAAATATGAGTTGTAAGTAAAAAGCTTA